>JAABUT010000116.1_pt1 | contig 145244 bp, 144 predicted proteins | sample 5559281 | NCBI WGS metagenome assembly JAABUT01 (sample SAMN10711880, study PRJNA513359) | rock metagenome | isolation source: Antarctica rocks | place: Antarctica: Victoria Land, Ricker Hills nord | collected 2016-01-04 | reverse complement strand
GTGGTAAACAGGCTGCTGACGGCAAACGTCGACGTCAACGCTGCGGATCGTTCTGGTCGGACGGCTCTGCACATGGCCGCCGAAAGAGGACATCTTGAGGTGGTAAACAGGCTGCTGACGGCAAACGCCGACGTCAACGCGGCTGCTGCTGCTTATGAAAATGTTCAAACGGCCTTGCAGATGGCTGTTGAAAATCCGGCTGTGATGAGAATTCTACAAGCGGCTGCAGAGTCTCAAGAACGTTATATATCTTCCTAACCCTCGTCACGATGTTTAATCACTTTCTATATTGCCTCATGAATTTCTTTTAGTTTTTCAGAAAGATCTGTCAATGATGATAACATATTATTTCTTCGCATTTAACTTTCTTTTCAATTCTTGTTTATAAAGAATGGTCGATCTTGTGCCTGCCTTTCGTAGACAGCCACGTAATATAGAGCCGTCTGATCGTCAATAGTTAGCATCAAAATTTGCTCAAATACAGCGAATTCATCTAATCATGCTCCTGGAATAAAAGGTATAGCTGCATTAGTCAGTGACGTCAAACAGCGAAGATTCAAGCCGTCTACTCCTCTTCTATTTTCCTACAATCCCTGTATGAATCGAAGCTCCGTCAGAGACCTCACTCGACCATGCCGATACTCTATTCAATCTCATAGCCCAAGAGAGGCAGAGCATGAAACTAACCCTATAAGTACCAAATATACTACAAGACCAACCGACCCGTAGCCCACCAATCCCTTCCGCCTCTCGCTTCCGTCAGGACCTCGTTCCTGCAGCGATATGCCTCGACCCACTCCACCAAATCCCTTAGCCACAAAACCACCGACCGCCTAATCCCTACACAGGCTCTCAATCGATTTACCCCAGCCCTGCAGCCCTCACCGAGGACTCCTTCATCTCCACTAATCGGTGTCATGTTCTTGGCAAACCCCCCTTGCGCGGCAGCAGTCGAGCTTTGCGCCGGCATCACACAAGGGGCGGGTGGCAGTTGGCGGTACAGTATAACAAGGTACAGTAGGGCAGCAAGGGTCTGACCACACTTGTGGGAGAGCTGGATGCCGAAGACGGGTGTTCTCGAGCATATGGTTCGGATATTTGTAGAGAATGCAAAGGAGGTTGCTGTGCAGCTCGGCCTCGAGTAGGGAGAAAGTATCATGCTAAAGTTTTCACAAAAAGTCGTCATGTGATGAGGGTAATGAATTTAGCCACGACGACGACGTGCAGGGGGGTCTCATCTGTTGCCAGATCGCGGCATCCAGAATACGAGCGGTTGCGCAGAGTGTGGGGGCACAGCTTATCCAGAAGACTGGAGACTTGTCATATAACTTTCTTCACACGTTAGGTGCAAAAGCACGTTAACAGATGCGCTCGTCTATGTATTTGAATATAGGGTTGCAAGGTGGGACTCATTTCCTCCCTGAGGATCAGCAAGTGGTCCAAGAACCTTTTTGAGCAGTTATCAGGTTGGATGGACAGAATGCATCACCGTTTACAGTGAAGTCCTGTGTACGAGCAATTCCTTGTCATCACCGTCGGGAATACGTAGAGCTACTGTTGAAATCGATTTAATTTGAAGACTTTCGGAGGTATGCGCGTCGCCTATAGGCATGGTGGGCAAGCTGTACTTAAGATATCTAATCATTGATCACATTTTGTCTGATATCTCGTCGATACATCTTCACTACCAAGCATTCCGTCTGTATAGTCGTTTTGCCTTCGCTCCCTCTCCGGCCATACACTTTTATCGTGTTTGAGACAAAGGAGCTGCTAACTCGGAGGTCTCTTGCCACAACTATAGGAAGGTACCCGCCGTTGAACGCACAAGACCTGTCCGGAGGCTGGCGCGTTTGGCAGATCGAATCTCTTTGTTGTGATCCATGAAAAATTCACAAGGCCTTTGCCTTTATCGACGAGCATCCGTACGTTTGGTCCTTCCTTCACCCTCCAGCTGGCGCTATCTGGCCTCAACAAGACTGCGTCCTAAAGTCCAAAGCCTACGAAATACCATCACAAAGGATTGAATTCGAGTAGGATGGAGTGTATGGACGCTATCGGGGTTGTGCGGCTTGAAAGATAGGCCCGAACTTGGTGGGGTAAAAGTTCGGTTCGTATTCGGCGAACTTAATATCCCTCGACGCAGTGTTGGAAAGCATTTGGACAAGTTGATGGCAGGGCGAGTAATGGCAATGCCTATTCATATCATGAATTCAAAAATTCCTTCTCCGCCGGTTTTCCCTGCTCCGACTCAAATGAAGCATCTTCATCATAGCTTGGGGGTCGCTGTAACGCGTTCTCCAATCCTTCCGGGCGTTCACTCAGGTGTGCCGCCATCTGCTTGCGTAACTTTTTCGCATCTGATTTCTTGCCCAGCTGATCAAGTACCTCAGCAAGTCGATCTGCCGAGAACCAAGTATCCGGGTGGTGCCATTGCAGCTTCTTTTGCCGACCTTCCAAGGCCCGCTTGTGCCATTCTGCAGCGACCTTCAGGTTGCCTTGACTTTGATAAATCAGAGCCCTGTTGGAAGCGCTCTGCAGCGAGACGGGATGATCAGTGCCGAGTGAGGTCTTTGCTGATTTCCACGCCTCTGTTTCTCGCTTATCCGCGTCGGCAAGCTTTCCCCAGAGTCGTTCGTAGGTTGCAAGGCTAGACATAGCACTTGTTATATCAGGATGGTCTTTCGGAAGGTGCTCGCTCCGGAACTTTAAGGCCCCCTCATTCAATTCTCTCGCTTCTTCAAGGCAAGCAGTTGATGGAGGATTGGTTTGCTGAGCGATATCTTGTAGAACGTTTGCGATCGCCATCTTCACAGTCCACGTCTGCGGATGATTGCTGCCAAGGTAATCGTAGCATTTTCCCAACAACTTGCGGAATAACGACTCGGCTTGTTCATATTGCCTGCTTTTTTGTAGATTGTGAGCCTGATAGAATATGGCCTTGAACCTTTCGTGGTGCTCAACGCCGAGAGTGCCATCCATATCGTGGATCAGTTTTTCAAAATGCGTTTCAGCTTCATGAAACCTACCTTGAGCGCTGAGCACTCGTGCTAACCTCATGTTCAACTTGAGTGTCACCAGGTGATCTGGTCCTAGTTTGGGGTCTACATTTCTTCGTTGAATAGATTGCCGCAAGTACTCCTCAGCTTCTTGATAATTACCTTGCAATTCCAGGAGCAATATCAGTCCATCTAGCCAGACGAGAAAATCTGGATGAGATTCTCCTAGTTGCTTTTTCCTCTTTTCCAGCGAAGTTTTAGTCAACTTAATAGCTTCAATGTACTTTGCCTCCTCTCGTAAATTGTGGAGTAGACATTCTGCAGCAGCCCATGTCAAGGCATGATCTTTTCCCAATGACTTACTAGAATTCTTCATTACTTCTCGCGCAAGCTTTTCTGCATTGCCGTAATTTCCCAAGAATCGGAGAATGTTGATCTGTTCAATCTCGACTTGTATGATCTCTTCATTAAATTTGTCGTGGGAGCCTTTCAATTCTTCTAAAACTGGCTTAGTCTGAAGTTCGGCTTCTACATAAAGGGTCTGCGATATCAAATAGCGAATAATTTTAGATCGCAGTGCAAATCGTTTTAGTTGAGACCTTCGGGCGAGTGAGTTCTTGCTTGTCAGAGGATCCTTAAGAATTTTAAGGGCATGCGGAAGGTTTTCTGCACACTCGGTCCAAGTCCCTTGATCTCCCGAAGGGAAATGGTGAGACATTATGTCTATTGCTTCTAAGGCCCTCAAATCGGCATCACCTCGTTCGACAAGCCAATTGCGAGTCATTAGCTGAACTAGACGATGCATCTCCAGTGTGTCTGAGGTATCTGATCGTTCCGAAACAAGCGAGAAAGCTTTCAAAACCCCCAGCTGATCTTCAAAATCAATTCGATTCTGTCCGCTCTTGTTTTCTGTAGATCGTCGAAGCCACTCGACTGGGATCCTTTGCCGGTCGAAAAAGATCATGATCGCAAGTAAATCAGCTGCTTGAGGATTCTGCTTCAGAATCTGGTCAAAGGATAATTTCCACGTTGCTGCGACAGAGCTCGTGGGCCCAGAGCCACCAAGTTCATATTCCGGATCTCTGCTGAGAATCTTGATCAATGCCTCGTCACCCTCGCGTAAATGTGTAATAAATCTATCGACCGGCATGTCGTTGCTAGTAATGAAGGCGGCAGCCTGTATTATTGCAAGGGGCAGACATTCGAGCTGCATGGCTAGCTCATATAGAACCTCTTCAGCCCCTTGGAGCTCGTTCTCCCTCAACAGACCAATCGCTTCATTCTTGGACATTAATCCCATTTCGATCAGCTGAGAGGGTCTCCGGACAAGTCGCTTTCCGACCTGCTTAGTCCTCGTGGTTGCAAGGACCGAACCATGAGGAACTTGCGGCAGATAATGGTCTAGGAAGCTGTATTCAGCGGGGTGACAGCTACATGATGGTTCGCCCAAGTCAGAAAGCGTCTTGAGATCATCCAGATTATCAAGAATGATCAACCATGAGCCATTCTTAGAATCTTGTAGCCACTTGCGCAGCACCTCGAACCTATTCACGCCTGGCTTGTTGTAGCCTCGAAGGCTCAAGCGGTCAGTAACAGCTATGAAATCTTGACGCATACGGTCGGCGCTTGCAGCATGAATCCAGAAGACGGAATGATTAGGATATTTGGCTTTGTGTCGATGTGCGTATGCTATAGCAATCTCTGTCTTCCCAGCACCCCCGAGTCCAACAAGTGCAGCTCTAGCCTGATTTGGGCCATTAACGTTCAACAAAGCATCAAGACGCTCCATTATATTATCTCTACCGACAAAATGTTCGCTTACTTTGCCATCTACAAGAAACACTGGCATCGACGACGAACTTGAGTTTTCGGCCCTATCTCGAAAATCCAGACCTTTGTTAGCGTCGGAGAGGGATAATGCACTCCGACTTCTTGCAAAGGTTTGGCGATATGGTAGGTTGGAAGGGACGTGCAAAAGATTAGACTGATCTGAAAACATTGCATCAGTATCGGAAGAGACGCTGGCAATCGATCCAGCATAGGGCCTCTCGAATCTTGAAGAGAGGTTGGTATAGAGACCGGGTAATCCTCTTTCTATATCTGACGGTACGGTGACCTCTCGTCGGAGGTAGCTCGTTGGTGTATAATTTGCGGAACAAGGTGATGTTCTGGTAGGTTTTTAGTCGCCTCTCCTTCATGCCAATCTTGTGACATACGGTTTCTATACTTAAGAGAAGTGACGTGTTGCCGAAGCTTCATCAGCACAATGGCATAATTGTTACTCTCCTCACTAGGAAAGCGTGTTATTTGTGTGTGATGCCCCATTCAAAGGTATGATTTCCTCCGTTACAGCTCCTATCGTGGCCGAAGCCTAATCGACAATCTATGGGGCATTAGCATACTCTCGCTAACCGAAATAGGGCGATCAGCTGAGCAAACCCTTGAAGATAGTAACGGATGCCTATCTTGCTCCACGAAGCTGTACACAGTAATGTTCTCCTCATCGACTATATATCGAAAATGTCTAGAGATTTCCAGTAGCTCAGGACCGTTTCGCTCTAATGAGCCGACGAGATCCTTTCGGAATGTCCCAAAAGGTTTCGGCAAAGTGACGTGTGCAATATTTACAATAGGTTTTGTTATAGCGGCGTAATCAGAACCTCCATGTGGTGTGCCGAGGAAGAGTACAGCACTAGTCGATTCTATGATGTTTTTGTAGTGCACTTTAGCATCGTGCGCAACAAGCGCCTGAGTCATTTTAGTATCCTGCCAATATAGATTGTATATGGCTGCTGACCTTTTTGACGACTAAGCCTCCCATACTATGACACACAAAGATTATAGGCCTTTTCTGATCCTGTATACAGGATCAGCCCCATTGCCAGTACAAAGTAATCGTGTTGCCTGCGGGTCATTACCTCGTCAGTCTCTCTAGTCCTCTGTACATTGATAAGAATTTCAAGAGCAAAGCTATCGAGTCACCCAGTCCCATAGCTGCCAGCCACCTTCGAATTGTAACCGATCGAGTAAATTCTAGCATTTGGAAAGTCATGCCTTAAGAAGTCTCGAAGCCAGAGAGGATTTTGAGCCGCATGCGTTTCCGTCGTACTGGTATCACCCTTTCCCGGATCATAGCTTCCATGCTTACTTTTGGGTTTTTTCCCGTCTCTCACATCTGCGTGATATCCGGCCAAAGTATATGTCCATGTTTCTTCCCTATTCCCGTTCAGTCCGTGAACCGCAAATATGTCGAACTCTGTGTCTAAAGGTGGAAGTTTACGTGGTTTAGTGTTAACGTATTCGGACTTTCCATCTGGATAGAGTTGCAAGAGACCAAATCGCTCATGTTGTGGTTCTTCCAGCACCATCGTACTTCGTTGCTAGGGTATTGTTTGTCAAGTACCAGGACCACTAGCTCATACCGGTAGCTGAATAGCTTTCGTAATGTCTCTACATAAGGTAGGAGCAGCCTGGCACGCTTGGGTTGCCTTAGGATTGTCTTAGGATCTATCTCGAGAATTTACCTCAGATACCGTAGTACATCGAGAATGAAGATGGCTGTTGTAACAAGCTCGATTGTTTTGGAAAGTGCATCAGCAAATTAGCAATCGCAATCTGTTCACGAAGACGACGTCTTCTAATACCTTATGGTTACACAGATAAAATACCTTATCTTACGATGCGAGGTTTCTAAGCAGTCGGTTATAAAACATTGTTAAAGTGACATACAGTCAAATTGACGATAACATGTTTACAAGGATGTTTCAAAACCAGCTTAGTCACAGCGCTTATGTAAATATTGGCGCCAGGAACAACTTTCGCCAAATTTCGGGCCAGGACGCCGCAGCTTGGTCTCAATCACCACGAAGCTGATTTGCCTCCGCCCGTGCGGGCCATCATGCTGCGTTCAAGTCTGCCCCTAGGTAGAAGCGTCCTGCCCAGTCCAATTGGACGCTCTGCCACTTCACAATGGCCCGTGTTGAAGTTCCGGAGCTATAGAGGGGCTTATGTGCGTTTCGTTATGCATGTACTGTTGAGCGTTCTGCTAACAGAATTCTCCAGAGACCATTCGCGGATAGAAAAGTGGAGGATCTGAACACGAAACCGAGTATCCATGACTCTAAGCCAATCGTTCTGCCTGGCTCAGAAAGCCAAACGGCAAGAGGACCAACACCTCCCGCTCCAGGTCCAGTAGCTTCGGTGTCCCCGTCAATACCTGCACCTGCAACGCCAAGCTCAAACACGATCATACCACCTGAAAATGTGCCACTCGTGCCTCCACCTCCTCCAAGGGGGGGGATTCAGACTGCGCCACCTACTTCTGTATCTCTAAAAAAGAACCGCGATCCCAATGTGATTACGCCGACAGCCCCATCCTCGGGAACTTCTACGGTTACTCCACCACCTCCTGCGCCGCCTTCCAGTCCTCCTCCGCCCACACCGAGGCGGAAGCGTGGACGGTTCCGAAGATTCCTCCTATACCTGATCCTCTTTGGTGGTCTTAGCTATGCTGGGGGGGTCTATTACTCTCTGGTGTCGGACAATTTCCACGACTTCTTTACCGAATATATTCCCTTCGGAGAAGATGCTGTCTTCTACTTTGAAGAAAGAGAATTCCGAAGGCGGTTCCCTAATATGACGAAACCCGTGGAACGGTCTTCAACGTCGGACAACAAGGTGACGATTCCGAGTAAGAGTGGGCTGTCGTGGAGAGTGGCCGAGGATCAAAGTCAAGGTAGTGATTTGGCTATCAAAGGCAGGCACATGAGTGCGCTGGATGCGAATAAGCCTAAGCCTATTGTGGATAATGCGCAGCGGACGCCTTCGCTAGCCACAGGTGATGAGAAGACCAAGGCAGTTGAGCAAGCCAAGAAACAGTCACCCCCAGCTCCTACAAAATTAAATCCTCCGACAGAGGAGCCAACAGCTGCAGCTGCGCCGCCTCGGAAAGAGCCCGAAAAACCTACCACCAAGCCAGTACCGAAACAGACAGAACCCGCTAGAGACGTATCTAAGAGAGCTCCCGAAGTCGACGAACCAAGCGTCTTCATGCCAATTGCCCGGATCGACCCACTAAACGTTAAGAATGCAAACGAACCTTTGGTGCAAGATCTGGTCAAGACCCTTAATGACATAATCACTGTAGTCAACGCAGACAATGCCGCTGGAAAATACTCTTCTGCGATCGCCAAGGCTAAAAATGAGTTTGCAAGCGTAGGCAGCAGAATTATAGGGCTGAAGGATGCAGAGAAAAAGGCTGCGCAAGAAAAGATCAGATCTACGCAACTAGAGTTTGATAAAGCAGCAAAAGAACTAGTAAGGCGGCTCGAAGAAGAGATGAGAGATCAAGATGCAAGATGGAAAGACGAATTCGAAACCGAGCGCGAGAAAATCTCCAAATCCTATCAAGAGCGCCTCCAAAACGAACTCAGGCGCGCTAAGGAAGTGCAACAGCAGAGACTCGGTAACGAACTCCTCGAGCAAGCTGTAGCCATGAAAAAAGAATTTCTCGCTGAAGTCAAAGATCGTGTCGAAACCGAACGCAACGGCCGCCTCTCAAAACTGTCGGACCTCTCCACCAGCGTCTCTGAACTTGAGCGTCTTAGTGCTGACTGGAATTCTGTTGTTGACGCGAATTTGCAGACTCAACATCTTCTGGTTGCCGTAGAAGCTGTCCGCTCCTCCCTCGAGCACGCCGATCGTCCCCGCCCTTTCATCCATGAGCTCGCGGCCCTTAAGGAAGTAGCCTCGAACGACCCTATCATTGATGCCGCCATCGCCTCCATTAATCCCACCGCTTACCAACGCGGCGTCCCCACCTCCGCCCAACTCATCGACCGCTTCCGCCGCGTTGCCGCCGAAGTCCGTAAAGCGTCACTCCTCCCTGAAGACGCGGGCGTGGCGAGCTACGCGGCTAGTTGGGCACTAAGCAAACTTCTGTTCAAGAAACAAGGCATGGCGGTAGGCGATGATGTGGAGAGTGTACTAACGAGAACGGAAATGTTGCTTGAGGAGGGCAACTTGGATGAGGCGGCTAGGGAGATGAACACGCTACAGGGGTGGGCGAAGAAGTTGAGTTGGGATTGGCTGGGGGAGTGTAGGAGGGTTTTGGAGGTGAGGCAGGCGGTGGATGTTTTGACGGCGGAGGCGAGGCTGAGGAGCTTGATGGTCGAGTAGGTAGGGAAATCGCACGAGGAGAGGGGGGTGTAAGTTATGCTGTTATACATATGTTGTAGATTTCCTCTTGATGCAATTACGGTAAGCAAACAATGTACCGTCTGTTAGAAAGAGAGGTCCCCTAAAGCATTAGTATAACATATGCAATCTTTTTCGTAAGAAATCTGTAGATCTGCTTAGGGGCAAGTATTCCATAGGGCTACAACAGCGCGGCTAATAGCCGCAACACTCAACCAGTCATCCCAATTTTCTAGCGTGCGTTGCTTCTTAGTTGTTTTTCTAGAGTTTACATTCATGAAGGTATAGTCTGTATTGTAGATTTCTATACCCCGTAAGCCCAAGAGCAGCACAAACTATGCTCTTGACATTCTCGAAGCCTAACCACCACATCAGATATCGAATGGCCCTGTCTCCCATTATCAAAAAAGCGTACTGGTCACTTGCATTTGCTGGTGCTTTGTACTTTGGCTTGATATCGCTTTTGCTAAATGGCTGGGTTCAACGACAGTAAGCGGAGACGTATCAAATGGATAAACTGCAGTTTAATTTTCGAAATAGGGCTTTGTATGCTCATAGGATACATACGGCATGGTGGCAGAATCCAGATAAGCCGGAGCAGTTTGGGTTTTTGAGTGCGTCGTTTTCATTTACTGGTATTTCCTGATAAGGGTCTCAAAGTTTTAGAAAACCAAGTCCAGCCTTTCAATATCGAAACACCAGATGGAGAGGTGCTATACGCATGGCACATCCTGCCCCTCGCTCTCTACGCCAAACACGAACCCTCTCTAATCACCCAGACAACCGGTCTCTCGCCGAACATTACCCAAACCCTCCCCTTCAAGCTCCTATCCCAAAATCCAGAAACCCGCCTCGTGATCAGCTGTCCGGCCCTCCCTCCCCCCTTCTTCTCCCGAAATCCCCCTCTCTCCTTGACTGATCATCTACACTCGCAGTTCACGGTAACGCCGGCACCGTCGCCCAAGGTTGGCGCACCGACACCTACCGTGCTCTCTCCCAAGGTGCCTCTTCGCAAATCCACGTCCTCACAGCCGATTACCGAGGCTTCGGCCACTCCACCGGCAACCCCACTGAACGTGGTCTCATCACCGATGGCATCGCTCTCGTGGCCTGGGCGCTGGACGTCGCACAAATCCCGCCGGAACGCATCGTCATCGTCGGCCAGAGTCTTGGCACAGCAGTCGCAACGGCGGTGGCTGAGCATTTCGCTGTGGAGAAAGGGGTCGAGTTTGCGGGACTGGTGCTCGTGGCGGCGTTTAGCGATATTCCGAGCTTGATGCTTACGTATACGATTGGCGGATTCATCCCTGTGCTATCGGCCTTGCGACCGTATCCCGTGCTGCAGCAATTCTTCCAGAGGCGCATAAAGGAGACATGGTATACTGCCCGTCGACTGGAGAATTACGTCAGAAGCAGCAAGAGGATTAACCTCCATCTGATACACGCGCGGAACGACTTCGATATACCCTGGAGCCATTCCAACAAGCTCTTCTACGCGGCTGCTAATGCGACTAGCAAGGAAGGGTTGATGATCAAAGAGATGGACGGCGTGAAGATGAGGATGGAGTTGGGAGAGGGGGGATGGGTCAATGAGTGGAATGCGGGCGGAGAGAAGAAAATTCGCCAGGAGATTGTGAGGTATGGTGGTGAGTTACTCTGAGATTTCTCTAGCATGAACTTTTTGAGTTTCTTTGGGGGACTAGGCGCTAAGCATGAGGGAACAGGACATAATCGCGTTGTGACCTATGGCTCTGTGGCCAAGGTAGTATTGCGGGCGTTTGGGTTATAGCGCAGGTTCGTATACAGGCGGATAAGGCTTTTAAAAGAAAGGAGATCAGGTTAGCCAGGGCCGCCGCCCAGGAGGTGGCGGGGACAGTGACTAGCATCTCGCTGGTGCTATATTACCATCAGCGAGATGTGAACAATTTGCTAAATTCTTCCATCTTCTCTAATTATCAAAACATCAATGTAGAGGTTGAAAGAAAAACCTTCTCCCTATCTCTTACTTCAAGAAATAGCTCAAAAAATTAAACAAAAACAATCACCTCCAATGAGAATCGAACCCCGGATCAAAAAAGTCAAAAGAATATTTTCTCTGACACAGTGCAGTGAATAACACCCTCTAATCTAGTTCCGGCGGTCATGACTTTCTGGTGACACTGTGCACTAGTTGAATCGTGACTTTCGAACTTGATGGAATAAAAGTTTCTATTTTACTATCTATATTACTAAACAAATAAGGTGATTTTGTTTGATTTAATTAAGAGCTGGATTTTTTAAGATTGTTCAGGGGAAGACGGGGTGAGTGAAGATGGACAAGGGCCCTGTCTCCCATTCCGGCCGGCAAGAATGTTTCTCTACAGAAATTTACGAGGGTTTGGGAAAGAAGGGGGGGCCAAGGAAGGCTACAGGCTAAACGGGGTTTAGCTGGTACTGATGGGAAATTCTTTTGATTTTGCTGGTTACCTATTGAACGCGCCACGAAGATTTCAAAGGCCCAGGACATAACCTTAAAAACATGCCAACGCCCTGCCAGTCGTGCCTAACCGATCAAAACATACTCTCCTGCCCAAGGCCTCGAGAGTAAGCCTGTGTGGAAAAAATACTTCAAAGCATAACAACTCCAACACCACCACGCTTCGAAGCATCAACATTGTTCTTTGCATCCATCCCGCCTGCTATCGGCTTCGCCCAGTAGTTGTATAGATAGTAATTCAACTGGCCGTCTCCCGGGCCAAATTTCAGTTGTTCGAGGAAGAGCGGGTTGTCCAGCAGTGTTAGGGCATTGAAGACGTCGAAGTTGAACTGGGGGATTGCATGTCAGTGGGCAAATCGTAAGCGTTGGTAAGGGGGCAGAACGTACACTCTTAGCCAGGATCAGCGCATCAGTCGTTAAGGAGGTTAATCTCTCCTTGAGGCCCTGTTCTTGTTCCGCAAATGCAGTTTCGCTGGCATAGTAGAAAAGGTACGCAGCGCGCACATTGTCGTGCTTCTGGTTGCCAATCACCGAAGACTCGAGGCAATAGAAGGAGAAGAAATCGGTAATTTTGTGGCTGCTGGGGTCTTCCGCAACGTACGTCCAGACGACTTGCTCGACGGACGTCTTTTCGTCGTGGACTAGCCAGTGCTCGATTTCCTCCCTGCTGTACTCGGGCGCCATCTCAAACCGTTTCAAATACCTGCCAAGAAGGTCGTGTACAGCGTCAGTGTCTTTCCGCTGCATTGGCCTGAGTCCCGCGGTGCTGGTTGAGCTCGGCAGTTGATATCTTGTAAGCTGTCTGGCTTTTGTCGAATTCGACGGTAGTGGCGAGAAGCCCACCTCATACAATTTCAGCCAATCCAGACTCCGATGGAAATATCTGCACGAGCTGATCGGTTTTGGGAGTACGATGCCAGCGGTGTATATGGCTTGGAAGGTGCCATCGACGTACGAGCGCCGAGTGATTTCTTGAATTAGTTGGGGTGTGAGACGCTTAGAACGTAGCTTTTTGTGAATGCAGAGGAAGTTGACTTCGGTACTATTCAGAATGTTTGAGCGGACGCGAAGGCTCATGGGGACGCCGGAAATGAACGCGACAAGTTTACGAGATTTCGTAGCGCGGACGCCGACGTTCCATTCTTTCCGCCAGCCAGGGGCTTTAAGTGCCCTGCTTTACTTTAGCGTTACTGTTCGTAGTCGAGGGTAGATTAACGGATATACCAGTTCAGGAAGGATACGGAGTAGCTAAACCGGAACATTGCTCCATCGTCCTCAACGTAGTGAAAATTTAGAAGCTCATAAATCTCCTCAAGCTGGTAAAAGTCAGGACCGAATTTATTCTGCATCTTTGGGTATTTATACTTACCTCCTTCTCGTCTGTCACATCCATAGTGACCCATTCAAATCCTTCAATCAACTCGCGAGGTTCCTTTGAGACCTCCTTAGAGTCTATGATCTTGATGGGACCATCTTCTCTAGCCTGAGGAGCCTCATCTGTCCACGCTCAGCTTAGAAAACTTCGATTTCCGAGATGACTGACCAAATTTAGGGACAGGCTGAGTCTGCCAGAACTTATATGAAGCCATGTCTTTTTGGTTCTTGCCGCTCACAGACTAACAAAGATTAGAAAGAAGACTTAGAAGCTTAGAGCACCAAGCCGCTGTACCAAGCCAGTAAGCAGGTCGGCAACATCGAGCTTTTTCAGCGTTTCTGCCGCTTTACTCTTGTCCATGCCTGCCACCTCGCCCCTTAGGGAAGGGTTCATGTCGAGTAGTTGCTCCACCATACCATCCGTAAGCTTGCTTGCGGATTTCGAGGAGCTACTCGATCCTTCTGCTTCGCCATTTTGATTGCTACTGGCACTAATAAGCTTCTTGAGCTTAGCCTTCTTAGATTTCTTCTTCTTTGTAGCCGAGCCTGCAGCTACCGCGTCAGCAGTAGTGGTATCTGCATCATCGTCTGCGTCGTCATGTTCGTCATCGTTAGTTGCTGCTTGGTTGAAGATTTCTTTGACAGCCTCCTCGTTGGCTCGGGGGTCAACCTGTTTTGATTCTTCTGTCATTGTTACCCAGATTCTGATTTCGCAACTTTTACTAATAGGAAGACTTTGTTCCAGTTGTAGCCAGACAAAGTCTACGTGTTGTAGACCTTTATATGGCCCCAGACGCTTTTTCGTAAGCCTTTATCAACAATGAAGAGTTGTACAAAGCAGTTTTTTCCTACTCGTAATTTACTACCGCATGCAGTAAATATTCGCCAATGTCCCGACGTCACTCTTGAGGAACTTATGCAAAGCGCATAGCACAATGTCTTGTAGTACAGTACAGGTCCTGATTGGTCATTCAACTGTGTATGCGATTGTTTACGAGTTTCGAGTTCGAGGCAGGGCAAGTATTGACGATGCCCTAAGGAAGCCTCGGTCGAAATAGTACAGGGATCTGCGATCCGTAGGGCTGAAAAAGTTGAGTATTTTGCGAGAGATGGACGACGCGGAATCACAATTCAAGCCTGGGTCATCATGCGGGCGCGTGGAGTTATCAGGCTAGGGGTAAATTTATCATCATCATCTAGACTTCTCCGTCCTACTTCACGCCCCCTATGCCCGAATTCGTCCAAATGCCTGTCTTCGGTTGCCCTACGCCCTTTACAACCACAACGACTATCAATACACGTACAATGGCATGCCCGACGACCACAGTCTGGAGCAGCTGCAGCTGTGTATGTTCCTAAACCGGCGTAAAAAGCTAAGGCTAATGAAAACAGCTTGGAGAAAGCAGCGGAGCCCGACAACCTTGCGCAAGAGACAATAATCGACAACCTCGCCCCTCAAGAAGCTCAGCGTCTATCGCGAGTCCGAAACATCGGTATAGCTGTATGACAGCCTTGAAGAGAGGCATGAGGACAAAGTTAACACTTACAGGCGCACATTGACAGTGGAAAAACTACTGCGACCGAGCGTGTCCTATATTACACGGGGCGAATAAAATCAATACATGAAGTTCGAGGCAAGGATGCAGTCGGCGCGAAGATGGATTCCATGGATCTTGAAAGAGAAAAGGGGATTACAATTCAGTCTGCGGCAACTTTCTGTGATTGGGTAAAGGTTGAAAATGGCAAGGAGGAGAAATATCACATCAATCTGATCGACACGCCGGGCCATATTGACTTTACCATCGAGGTAGAACGAGCTCTAAGAGTTCTAGATGGAGCCGTCATGATTCTATGTGCCGTTTCTGGTGTACAGTCGCAGACAATCACGGTTGATAGGCAAATGAAAAGGTACAACATTCCTCGATTATCGTTCATCAACAAAATGGATCGTATGGGAGCCGATCCATTCAAAGCCATCGATCAAATCAATCACAAGCTTAAAATCCATGCGGCAGCTTTGCAAGTGCCAATTGGAATGGAAGACGGATTTGAAGGGGTAGTAGACCTAATCAGGATGAAGGCTATCTACAATCAAGGACACAAAGGGGAGACTATATTTGAGACAGACGAGATCCCTGCTAGTGTCCAACAGCTTGCCAACGACAGAAGAAAACAGCTGATCGAGATACTGGCTGATGTGGATGACGAGGTTGCAGAACTCTTCCTTGACGAAAAGACACCCACCCCTGAACAACTTAAAGCTGCCGTGCGGCGCGCCACAATATCATTGAAGTTCACGCCTGTGTTCATGGGCTCTGCCCTTGCTGATAAATGTGTTCAGCCAATGCTTAATGGAGTTTGCGACTATCTTCCCAACCCCTCAGAAGTTGAGAACTTGGCGCTGGACCGACGACGTGCGGAAGCACCCGTCAAGCTAATTCCATACAACTCTTTACCTTTCGTTGGACTGGCTTTCAAGCTTGAGGAGAGCAATTTCGGTCAGCTCACTTATATTCGCGTTTATCAAGGTTCACTGCGCAAAGGTATGTATGTTTACCATGCCCGTACCAATAAGAAGATCAAAGTCCAAAGGATCGTACGGATGCATTCGAACGAAATGGAGGATGTCGCAGAGATTGGGGCTGGAGAAATCTGCGCTGTATTTGGCATCGAATGTGCATCCGGGGATACTTTCACTGACGGCACCCTTGGGTACACCATGACGTCCATGTTCGTCCCTGAGCCCGTGATTTCTCTCTCCATCAAGCCTAAAGACAATAAAGATTATGCCAACTTCTCGAAAGCCATGGCCCGCTTCCAGCGCGAAGACCCAACTTTCCGCGTCCACTTCGACACTGAGTCTGCGGAAACTATCATCTCCGGCATGGGTGAGCTACATCTAGACATTTATCTTGAGCGTATGCGCCGTGAATACAATGTTGCCTGTGAAACCGGTCAACCTCAAGTAGCCTACCGGGAGACCATTTCCGAAAAGGTGCCCTACGACCACCTTTTCAAGAGGCAGACCGGAGGTCCTGGTGACTATGCAAGAGTAGTAGGTTGGATGGAACCAACGGGCGCGCTTGAAGAAAATATTTTTGAGGAACAAATCAGCGGCGGCTCCATTTCTGAGAAATTCCTCTTCGCATGCGAAAAGGGCTTCCTCATCGCATGCGAGAAGGGTCCCCTTGTAGGCCACCGAGTACTCGGTACGCACATGGTAGTCAACGACGGTGCAACGCATATGACCGACTCCTCAGAAATGGCCTTCAAACTCGCTACGCAGCAAGCCTTCCGTAAAGCCTTCAACGCCGGTCGCCCACAAATTTTGGAACCTCTGATGAAAACAACAATTACATCACCCAACGAGTTTCAAGGAAATATTGTGGGCTTGCTGAACAAACGCAACGCAATAATCAATGATACGGATATTGGTCCTGAAGATTTCACGCTTTATGCCGATTGTAGTTTGAACAGCATGTTTGGGTTTTCGACGCTGTTGCGGGCAGCGACGCAGGGGAAAGGGGAATTCTCGATGGAGTTTAGCCATTACAGTCCTGTGCCAATGCAATTACAGTAAGTTCCGACTGTTCTTTGGATTCTAATCAGGGCGAAATCTATGCACGACCGGAGCAGATCCGAATTATCGGTTGATTGAGCTGACTATGATGCAGGAAGGAATTGATTGCCAAGCATGAGAAATACTTGGCTGAGAAGAATAAGAAGTAAATTAATAAAGGTCTTAGATTGTACAAACGTTGTTTCTGCCTAATATCAAGAATATGTTCCGCTCCGGGGTTTGGTGAGCATTTTGCATCGGCCAGAGCTTTGGCATTTACAGGTGAGGTATAAAGCTAGGTTTACAAGATTTATGAGATTCTCATATATATTTCTTGTTTGTGTTACTTGCTTCCTGCAGTATGCTTCGTTGCTAGGAGTTCGTCTTCATAATACTTGTGATGGACCTGTGGGTTACGAAGGGGGTTAACCTTATGAGCTGCGAAGGGTTTTGTCACCGAAGGTACCATTTCCGCCCTAGATCCTTGTGAGTTGCCACTCTACACCAAAGGGTCTTGTGGTCTTTGAAAATCCTTATACTGTGCCTAAAGCAAATGACTGTGGCATTATCTATATGTCATCTTTAAAAGCTTACCATACGCAGTACACCTTTCGCGCTAAACGGCTAAACAGGCGATATTCCGCCAAGAGCTTGAGCGTCAAAATATCGACTTTCCAAAGCAGGAGGTCGGTACTAGCAGAGAAGACAGGGAGTGCGAAAGTCTTAGCGCTCACAGCAAGGAAGAAAGAAGTGCGTAATTTATGACTCGGACAGCAAGGCTCGATCTTGGTGAAGAACCGGGTGGTCCATCCGCCGCCAAGATTTGCGTTTGGATTAAAGCGAAGCTGCTTCAGTATCTCTTCGAAGACTCCCTCGCCTGTGTCTGCGGTTCCCAGGTGGATAATACAAAGGTATGCTCGTCCATCAAAATTCGCAACCGCGATAGCCCACTGGAGGGTAGATCTATGGTCGGTGAACGATGGTAAATTTCGGGAATTTTCTGTCTTGTCGTCTTAACAGCATCAGTGGACGGGAAAAGATTTTTGGATGTGGTGGGGCCAGTACCAGTAAAGTTGAAGACCTTAGTAGCAGAAGTTTCAGGGCTTGAAATAAGGAAAGCCGTGAGAAACACTTAAATTGATACCTGGGTTATAAGCAATCTCGGACCGGGAACAATCAGAGGGGGATGATAGAAGCATCTTATGAGAGAATCACCGATGCGGTGCGAAGACCAGGAGGCCAAAAGCTGTCGTCGTAATAGGTCTCACGTCCTTGAGTTGTGCTTAGACCTCATTAATACCAAGCCATGGTATGCCCTCGCGCAGGAGTCTCATTGGGAATCTTGCGGCTCTACTATTTGAACAACCCGGCGTGCATACATTGCCGCTGTAAGCGCACCAAATCAATCAGTGAAACCACGGAAGTGAGTGAGCGAACAAGGTCGGCTTGCTGCGGTAACGTCGTGCAAATAAGGTAACCCTCTGGACTCTTCGGCATATGCGAGACTTACTTCAAACACCTTGCAATTAATCGGCTTTCCTATTTCATGACCTGACTGGTTGGCTGATGTACCTGCTGACATCATGACTACTTGATGGCTAGGAGTTCTTGTATCTTGCGCCTCACTAAGCCTTCCTTCCTGCTAAGGACTTCGCACTTTCAAATCCACCCATTTCTCTTGCATTCTTTACTTTATCCAATACCACAGTTCTTACTTGGTCAACGTCAACATGCCTAAGGTCAGCAGGAAGATATACTATCAGGTATGCGACGTTGTAGGAAGGATAGGCAGAAGGTATGGAAATGTCTTCCCCGTTGACAAGAGGAAGGTGCATTCCTGATATTCGTTAGTGCAATCCATGTTAGAGACGATACGATAGATACCTTCGTTATGACTCTAATTGTTCGGTAAATGAAACCAAAGAGCAAGAGAAACGTCTGATACCTGACTTGACACCAGTCCCTGTTGTTCAGAAGACTGAGGCTCACTCGTAAGTCTTGAATGGGAGCTCTCTTGATTCTCTCATCGTGTCAGTCATCAATCTACAGAAGCCTGGCAATTACTATATCTACAGTACCATGTATGTGATAAATATACTGGACACCCGGCCAACGTTGGCGAGTTATGTGGCAAGAATACTTCCAAATCCGAGATCGATGACGTCGTTCTTGAGCTTCGAAAAACTGCGCGAAACAACATAAGGCAGATGGACGTTAGTGGGATACCGAGCTCTGATGTGGATGTGTCAGTAAAGACAAAAAATACTATAGTATCGCTTCATGAGAAACTAGGAGACTTTCCTATAGTCGAACGTGCTCAAGGTTAGATTGTCTCTAAGATTGCTCTAAGCGACTCTAAGAATGACCAGACACCATTCAATGACGAAGAGATGATCGCGGTAGTCGACAACCTCGTTCGCTTGTCTACGGTATCCAGGTCACGGATAGTGCTTCTTGATCCTGTGGATGGTTGTTAGTTGTCCATCCTACATCGTGTGACTAGTATCGACGTCAACTCGCCCAATCCTTTTGTGTCGGCGGTCCAGAATCAAATCAATCAAACACAGTCTACCAAGGGAACAACAGCAGGGTGACGAGCTGCGAACTATTGCTTATTGCTCATGGGTTTCGTCGGGCCGAACATGATTCATCTCAAGCAAAAAATGATGGCCTTGAGAATAGTAGCCTATTGTCGTCACCTTCATGTACGATTTGGATAGAGATTTCGCGCCACTAACATGGGTGTTCAAAGCCTTTTATATCGCTGCCGTCATTAGTGCAATCAGTCTAACCCAGTTGTTACTCGATAATAGAGTTAACATTAAGAGTCGGAATAAAGAGCGGCACTGCACCGGACTCCACTTCCTGATAGCATTCGGACATATCGAAATGGTGCGACGGCTATTAAACAAAGGAGCTAACCCAGATGCGAAGGACTATCTGGGAGATTACAGCATTGCACTTAGCTGCACAGTTATAAAGTATAGCAGCAGTGCAGCTACTGCAGCTACTGCAGCTACTGCAGCTACTGCTCGATAATGGAACCAACACCGAAGCACCAACTCTCTTCTGTGCATCAGCGGTGCAACATGCTACTACCCACTAACATAAGGAGGTAGCGCGGATGCTGACCAGCAGGGGGGGTGATAGTTGACCTCGCAATAAGGAAATATGGGCTGCATCAGCAAAAAATATGTTGAAAGAAGTACTCGAAGAAGAGGGCCTAGCGCCACTGTCAAACTGGGAAGCAACTATATATTCAGCTCAACCTTTGGGACCCGCCTGCCCATCAATTCTGCCTTATCATCCGCGGTGGGATTATGGATTTGAAAAATGGGCGATCTCAACTTATCGACCCTATAAGTCATTTCGCTCATTAACCTTTCACGGCATCAACTTTCTAAAACTGCTATTCAGTCAACCCGTCGACAAGTTTTCTATCCTATTCTATTCTCCTAAGCTTTTACCTTTCAAGATCACCGAATTGTCGTGTCCTGGACCCATCCATCCCCTCTAGGATGTCGAATTGTGCTTGCATCATTCTTCTAAAGAAACTGGATAGACTATTAGCTTACTATGGTGATTGAAGCAGACTTTCGGAAGATTTTGGTGGAAGCTGTGCTGAGCTTGGCAATTGGGTTCAGCGTCCTGTGAATTCAATGCAAGGGTATCTGAGGGATTGAGTGGTTGTTGATTTCATGGGGTGTTCGTAGGTTGCCCGTCTATTGCGTGATGCTATATGTTTTAAATGCTGTTTACATGGGATCTCAATAAAGATTCATGTCTAAGGTAGGTAATTTATGAACATAATTACTTTAAGATCAGCACGGTGAAGACCAAGTGTCAAATCTATCCTCTTATTTTAGAACATCTCCTTCACAGCCTCAACCTCTCGCATCCCCCATCAGTCTTCTCGCCGCCTCCTCATACCCTTTCCGCGTCCTCTCCACCACCTCCTCGGGCATCTCCACGCCTTCCACTCCCTTCAGCCCCTCCCTCACCAGCCAATCCCTCAACACCTGCTTGTCCAGACTGTCCTGCCCCCTCCCAACTTCATACTTCTCCGCATCCCAGAAACGGCTACTGTCGGGCGTAAGTACCTCGTCGACTAGCACCACTGATGGCGGACAAGTAGTCTCGTCGAGCCCGAACTCGAACTTCGTGTCCGCGATGATGATACGGCGTTCGAGCGCGTAGGACGCAGCCATGTTGTACAGCTGCAGGGAAAGATTTGCGATTTGATCTGCGTAGTCTTTTCCCACAATCTCCGCCGCTTTTTCCGGACTAATATTCTCGTCCTTCGCCCCTGCCTCGGCCTTGGTGCTCGGCGTCCACAGCGCCTTCTCGAGTTTCTCGCTCTCGTTCAGGCCTTTCGGCATCTCCATTCCATGCACCGTTCCCTTTTTCGCATACTCGCTCCATGCGCTTCCGGTGATGTAGCCTCGTACAATGGATTCGATAGGGAAGATGTTAAGGCGCCGGACTTGCATGCTGCGGTTTTGGAAAGTCGGGGCGAGTGGTGACGAGGCGAGATTGGGAGGGAGGGAGAGAGTTAAGAAGTGCGTGCGGAGGGAGGGGAGGAGGGTGGGGAGGATGCGGAACCAAAAGTGGGAGAGGGTGGTTAGTAGGGCGCCTTTGTAGGGGATGCCATTTTTCAGGACCTAGGCGAAGAGTGGTTTAGTCATTCGTGATGGATCAGAGAAAAGAGTTAACATACTACATCATAGGCGCTGACCCGATCTGTCGCTACAAATAGCAGGGTCGAGTCATCGATCTCGTAGACATCACGGACTGCTCAGAAATTCTTATTAGGTTTTGTGGCAAGCTATGGTCAAGACTCATCAAGGAAGAGCAGGTACCTTTTCCACTTGCTACCAGACGGAAATATTTTGAGAGATTAGTATGCGTGACCACAGAATCTCCGTTAGCCATTGGCTGTGTACCTTAGTGACAAATTATCGACCAATCGATATTCTTTGATATTGATGGTTTACTCCCCAAATATGTGGATGGGGTGGCTCGAGACATACTGCAACCCGCAAGACGTCGTGTGCATTGGATTAATGGCGTGCTCGGCAATTGATGAAGCTATTCGAAATGTGAAGCACCAAGCGGCTGTTAGCCGCAAGGCCGCCACTAAACGCTTTCACCTCCAAGGTACCTCAAACAGTGACCGGCTCATATTACTCTACAATTTCCATCAAGACATGTGGGAACCTCCAATCTGATGTGACTAACCGTGTTCTAGAAGCATCAAACCATGATTGAAAAACGAAAGCTTTCGACACGAAATCGCGGGGAGCCACCAATAAAGAAACGTCGGCAATCGACACCGCCGCCTCCGCCAACTCCACAGCCTCTGACAGTTCCGGTAGAAGAAGGGTTACCAGTGAAGCTGAAAGACGGACAGCCTCTACCAACTGTACCGGAGCAGCAGAATGCCAGTCTATCAATTACGGAATTTCAAAGCATTGCCGAAAGGTTCGTACTTCGGATCAACTACTTGGAAATCATGTATATTGACACGGCTTCTTAGTGGTGTGCTGGCGGTAGCAATAGAACTTTCTCGTCAGAAGTGGATCAATGAAGGCGTATTTGAGAAATACTGGGCTAAACCATCGAAAAAGAAAGTCCAGGTTGACACCCCAAATCCCGCAAAGGAATCGATGGCCAGACTTGGCGTCTGCTCCATGATAATAGAACCTCATGTCTTTGAGATCACTTTGTACACTGTCAAAGAGTCTCACTCAAAAATTCCTGCAGCTAATGTTCGAACACCACCACCGCCCAGCTCAGAATTCAACCCTTTTCAGAATCACAATACATATCAAACTCCACGTTACAATGCCCCACCTCCTTCAGCACCGCATTTCCAACATCAAAGTCTGCCAAATCCAAATCCTTCTCAACTTACACTACCACCTTTCAAAGAAGGCTTTGGTCAATTTGGGCCTCAAGGACCAAGTCCATTGTATCATCCCCCAGTCACTACACCCAAACCTGTCGTGCCAGAACGGCAAGGTCCGCCTGTGCCAAATAATCCAAGACAGGACGACAACTCACACCCAGGAGCAAAGCCCAGTCCAGATCCCGTGATTCAGATGCTAGCTACAAGAGCCGCATCGGACCACAACCTGAAAGCGTTGATGAAGGTAGTTGCCTCTGGAAACGCATCACAAAAGCAACTTAGGGACTTTCAGAATCATATTGATGACCTGAATGGTATTTTGAAAACCCGCAGCAGTCCTTCACAGCCAATGCAAGACCAACCTGTGCCGAAACCCTCTCCCAGCAGCGGACCGGACTGCAAGACTCAATCGCTAATCTCAACATCCACGCTGGGGATGGCACAGCCGCCACATCCGCCACCTATCTCACATCCCGTTCCACCGCCACCCATCAAGCCTGAACCGCTTCCCCAATATTTCTCGCATATCGCAGCACCTTTAAAAAATAAGGCTCCCACACCATATAAATCAGATACTAGCGCTATTGTGTTTGACTTCGGGGGAGCTGGTGACCGCTTCTTGTTTCCGCGATTCAGCATCCTTGAGTACCTTCCCGGCGGCACTCAAGTTATCGCCTCGTTCCTAGTCATTCGCAAGGGCAGCACAGCAGTGTCAGGTGCCTACAATCAGAACGCGAGTTACTACCAGCCAGTTACCATGCGGCTCTCAACACCTCACCCAAAAACCCTCGAACCACTAAGAAGAGCTGTTGCTCCTGCGGACGAGGTCCGAAACTATATGAATAGTGTGTTCGACAAGATGAACCGTGCTGAGGATGCATTCCTCGCTACTCGGCTACCGCGGCCATCTGAGGGCAATGAGGTGGACAAAGTTGTTTCTATAATACATGCAGATCATCCAATCATCAAGCCGATCTACTCTCCCCCAAATACTCTTGCTCCGTTGAAAGTTTGAGCCGGTAAGTAGATGTGCAAGACTACGCGCCTACAAGGCGGCTCTTCCATGAATCAGACATTTTCCTGGGATCTTGGCTTTTCAGCTTGGCTTTTCAGCTGGGTACTGGTGGTGCCGTGGATTCTTTGCGTCTTTCCGCTTGGCAGATTCCACCTGGCTATGACCATTGTGTCTGAACACTGCAGCTGCGATCAAAGTCTACTCCAATACAAACATCCAAATGTGCTAATATCAGCCTGGCGGAGTCATAACGGCCAGTCTTCATAGCGCCAAAAGTCTGGAGACGCTGCCTTGACTCGCCAGTAAGAGAGCTAGCAAATGAAGAACTCTTACGGCTTGGATTCAGTGGCTTTTTTCAATTGAATCTTTTAACCCATAAATATAAGATTGAAGGAAGTTTAAGAATTTCTCCTGACGTATGCTCTCTTCAAGTCCGTACCGTTGCTTTCAGAGCAATCCTTGAGCTTTTACATACTTCCCTTCTCACGACCTTGGGGTTTTTCCATAATCTTACGTCCTGTTGGAATCCACAATGATATAAAGCTCCTTCCTGGGGTTTTTTTCCTGTCCACATTGCAACTTTTCAAATACTCATGTGTCCGTCCACGGTATACATCTCATCATGAACACACCGACTAGTGAGCGGAGCTGTGTCCCGGGCGGAGCTGTGTCCCGAGCAAAGTTGGTATCCTGGCTGCATTCTTCTAAATCAGAGCATTACTAGTCACTCTGGACGATCACCGGCAACGTGACATTCCCCGAGGCTCAATATCTGTCTAGCCCGGCACAACTCCCATTACTTGACCCGTCCTTGTCATCCGCTCTCGCATTGATGATCGATCTGGTTAACTTCATGCCGTTGAAAATAAGCCGGTTGCGCTTCCCTTTTGGTCTGTTCATCTTACCGTCGACGCCATACTCAGGATGGTATTTGAACGTGAATGCAGCGCCATGACACTCAACGTCATACAAGCGTTATTGGTTCTCGACAACTACAGCGACCCCTCATATCCCGGCGGCGACTCATCGACTAATCCACCCAGTAACCCAAATCCTAGAATGTTGTCCTTATGCCATGCCCGATCCATCCATCCAGCATCGATGCCACACATGACTCCCAAGCAGCACCAAACAGCCGCCGTCCTCACGTCCTCACATATCCACCATCTCGTTACCTCGAACCCTCAATACCTTTCTGCCTGATCTACCAACCCAACCTTTCACTACTCTAAATATCTACCTACTTAACGCTATTGCCAGCCCCGAAAAGCAGACTACTCACTCCCGAACCCACCCTGCCTTCCTCATTCAACATTCCTCCCTGCCCTACCTCCCCCTACCTGGCGCCTCAACAACCATCTGCGCTACCCTAATCCCCCCTGCGCTGTATGAAGACTCTATGAGGCCTCAGATATCGTATGCGACAGTGAGGCCGTAAACGGGGTATATAATGCAATGAGCTGAGGAGGGCGGATAAGAAAGGGGGGGTTGCAGGTCTTTCAAAGAGGTTTGTAGAAAAATTAGGACAGTGATTTCATGGAAGGTATTTGGATCTTTCCAGCGAAACTTTCTAGAGCGAGTAGGGTCGGGATACAGAATCTTCTTGCATGTATATCAGGCTTTGGGGACATGGAAGACTGTTGGTGGCAGGTGATTTTGAAGATTTTTTAGTGTCAGCTCCTATGCTTTAGTCTGTTGACTCGACTCGTGTCATCTATGTTGCCTTTCTATCTTATCTGCTCCAGGCGTCCTCAACTCATCGCTCCCTGTGAGCCAGCGACCCAATGTACGCGCTTGGCCTTGTGATTGCCACGCTATCCAGCGAAACAAGATAGCAGTTACTCCCCACCAACCCTTTCCCAACCATCATACCGCGCCCTCGAACTCCCGGGTTCCAAACCCGACTCCATCCAGTTCCCTTCTACTTCAAATCCTCTAAATTCACACCACAGCAAAAGCACTGGCATAACTAACACTACTCTCCCCCGCCCTCACACAATCATTACTCCGCTCATATCTCACAAACCTGAACCTGCCCTCCCCCTCTTCTATTTTTCCCTCCGCCCTCAGTACTTCCATCCCAGCCATCACGACCCCGATGGGGTGGCGCCCACACACGGTGTTGTTCGTCTCCCTTAGGATTCTGAGGAATGCGTCATGGCTGCCTGACTCGATAGCGTCCATGCACAGCTTGTCGATACGCGCTATACTCTCGTGTATCGGTGGTTCGGTGGGGGGTTTGTCTTTTGAGCGCAGGGAGAGCCCCGAAGAGGGGGAGGAGGTAGAGGCGGGGAGGTAATAGGTGTAGCTGAAGCGCGAGCCCCAGTGGCAGAAGTCACTGCTTATGATAAAGACGTTTTCTGCATCGGCGAGGTAGGGCGCTAGCAATTTCCCGTAGAGGCGCTCTTTTTCGGGGGTGGTGCTGCCGACGAGGATGGGGATTAGAGGCGGGAATGAGGATGCGGAGGGGGAGGAGAGTGAGAGGGCTTTGTAGATGTAGGGGAGGTGCATTTCGAGGCTGTGCTCGTCTTCGTCAACGGAGGCGGACATGGTGGTGAAGTGGTTTGTCTTCTGCAAGGCTTGTATGGTGGGGAGGTCGAGAGGAAGGTCGCCGAAGGGGGTACTGTAGTGGCTGCATTGGGAGAAGGCGCAGCCGGGGAGGTAGAAGTGGTGGGAGGGGCCGAGGAGGAAGATGCGCTTGCTGGGGTGGGGGTCAGAACTTCGGTGCGGTATTGAAGGGTGCGGGGGGGAGGTCGTACGCTTTGGAGAGGTCGAGGGATTTGTAGGCCCAGGCGGCGGTGGGGCCGGAGTAGGCATAGCCGGCGTGACTGGGTGGAGGTTTTAGTCCGGAGGACTTGGATGAGAAGGGGGTGAGAGGCTTACGGGGCGATGATCACTCGTGCTCCAGGCTGCGGGATGGAGCCGACGCCGTCAATGGATTGCGGGACTTGGCTGAGCCAGCCGTCAAGCTGTTTGGAGAGGGTAGGCCCTTGATCAGAGTACCAGGAGCCGGCGTGGCTGGCTTCTCTTTTCACCATTGAGCTGCACGTCTCGGGCTTCGAACCGGTAACACGGTTAGACCTTTCAATGCTGACGACGGGTGTTCCTGAAGGCGTTCGCAGAACCTCGGAAGGACAGATTCGACAGCCGTAAAAGACGTTCTCCCGCAGCTCAAGAGAATTCTCCAAGATCAAGGCGCCGAAGCCGAACGCTGCGTCTGCTCTGAAGAGCTCCCCCCCCTCATCCGGACTAGCGCGCGCTAACAAGCCCCTGCACGTCAAAAGCTACGATGACATGCATCCGCCCTCGCGACGCGAAACCAATCAAGCCGTCATCACTCTTCATCATCCATCATCCACCAACAATGGCTCTCCTACACCCAATCCCCAATCCCCGAATAGCTTCACTCTCCACCACCTTCCCCGCTCCGCCCTCCTACCAACTACCTCTCAACTCCTTCGCATCCCCAATTCCCGCGAACATGGCGGGCCTCAAGCGTAAACGCTCCGAAAACACCCTCTCCCCGGATTCTTCCTTCGACACTCCCACCTCGCGCTCGCACTCCTCATCGCCTTCACCGTTTCCGCATCCGTGGGCGCCGCTGAGCTCGCACTCGCCGAAGAGCAATAACTACACCTCCTCGCCTTCAGACCTACATTCGCGAACGCGTAAGCGCGTTCACAGCAGACCGCCCGACGAGAGCGCGATCCATGGTACTTTCACCCTGTCACAGCTCCCCTTCTTCCCACCCATTCCCAAAAAATTGTCTAAAGTCAATACCGATTATATTACCACAGAAAACACCTACAACCTCCTCTTCTCCGCCGCCCGCTCTCCTCACCCCTCACCCCCCCGCAACCCCACCCAACGTCCCTCCCCCCCACAACCCATCACCCAACCCCGCCCCCGCCAATCCTCCCTCCACACCTTCTGGACCCTCCCCTCCCTCTCCCCCCCGATCCCCTCCTCCTTCCCCCCGCCCTTACAACCATCTTTCCCGGACCACCACGCCGCATGCCAAGACTGCGACGCGCCCCTGCTGTCCGACACCGAAGCCGCGGATGTGAGTATGGGCGGCATGGACCTCGATGCGGACCGGGAGGAGTTCCGGTGCAGAGGGTGCGGGAGGGCGGTGTGTAAGGGGTGTGCGGTTGTGGCGGTGGGGGAGGGGAGGGAGTGTTTGCAGTGTCGGACCAGCGCTAAGAGGTGGATTGGGGGAATTGGGTGGATGACTTAGGGGTGGGTGGGTGGAGATGGCGGGAGTTTAGCATGGAGTTTGGCATGGAGTTATGGCTTTCTTTCCGGGGTGGGCTTGGTTGCTGTGCTGCTCAGTTGCTGTGCTGGTTGGTGCTGTGATGCGGGCTTGTGGGATAGGCTTGGCTTGGCTTGACATGGGTAGCATTCCTCAATCGCCGGATCTAAAGCGAGTGAAATCCTGTCGTAAAGGATACATGCGACGACCCTTGAACCATTCAGGATTCATGCGCTATTCAGGTCTAGGGATATCAAGCCTCGCCGTCAACATACACCCTCTTATCTCTCGTCACTCAAAATCATCCCAGACGTCAGACAAAGCTCCACCCGCGACCCAGAATGCCTCGCACCCGCCCACGACGCCCTGGCTAATCCCACCTATAAGAACCCAGATGCAATAAACGCCTGCTAGGGTCAAGAAATCGTAAACCAGAAACGCCCAAGAAACCCCACCCGGATCTCTCACAAATCCCGTGGTGGTAACGCCCAAAGCCAGTAGGCGTGATGCCAAAAGCGCAAATAATGGTATGGTGGTATAAGACGGCCCGTAACGCCGATGCAATGATGGCAACCGCCGGGTAGAAAATCCAGAATGCGAAACGCCCGGTTCAAAAATGCGTGATATGGTAGTTGGTCCGGATAATGACCCCTTGCTGGTGCGACCGAAGTTGACGTAGGTTGTGGGAGTAACAAACAATTACTGACGAAGATCGCTAGTGCCCTTCTCGTGGTGGCTGTTCACCTGGCGGCCCTCTATTTTCCTCCCCCCTCGCCTGCCTCCACTGCTCTGCCCCGTTCAACCTCGCAGGCACCTTAGCCTCGTCCCCCGAAGGAGGTGGGGGCACCGGCCCCTGCGTGGCCGGCGATGTTGGCGAAATCGGTAGCATTGTCCCGATCGAAGCCGCGAGCGCCTGAACGACATAATTTCTCAGCTCCTTATCCTCACGCTCGTCCTCAACGATGAGCCGCATCCTTTCCTCTTTCGGCATGTTCTCGCGTCTTTGTCTGCGTATTTCGTTGGTGATCCACATCAGTACAGGCTCTGGCGCGCGGGTTCTTTCCTTGCCGTGGATTGCACCATTGCGGACGTACCGGCGGGTTACGTCTGTTGCGCCGTCGATGGAAAAGGCAATGACGTAGGATAGTTTGCGGCCCCAACCTGTTCAAGCTGGTTAGCGGCTACCGGGATAGGGTACGGGGCAACAAGTGGCTAACCTTCAGTATATAACCTCGGATTATCCCAAGCTTCTTCGCAAGCATCAACGTGCACCCATCTCTTCTGATGATCCGAGTAGACCTCCGTCCATACATGATCCTCTGCATTCCAGACCCATCTTACGCGACCTCCAACAGCACGACATAACATGCTAAAGCAATTGGCCCATTCTCCCGAGCGTCCTCTTCTAGATTGCAGTAGTGCCCATACATCACCGTAGCGGGGGAAGCGCTCGTATGCTCCACAGTTGACCACCGAGCAGCGATATAGTTCCACCCGGGCAGCGCCTCTAGCTGCTTCGTCAGGTATGGGGGGGGTCATGCCCATTGCGACTGTGGCTGCTGTACAGACGGAACAGGGAGGGTTGTTGACGAAGGTGAAGAACGAGTTTTTGAACCACCTGCAAGACTGCGTCAGAGTTGTCTCGCGCTCGACGATTCGGACGATAAAGGACCTACTTCAGTAATGCTTTGATGACACAGTCCTGATAACCCCACTCAGGCTTCGCTTTCCCACCAATACTGGCCGCTTGTGCTTGCAGAAGCTGGCTTTCGTCTTCAGCCTCACCGTATATCCTATCCAGCGGTATGACCGCCAATGCTTCGTCGAGCAACCCCGGATTCTCGTACTTCAACGGCCCAATGGAGAGAGCTTGGAGTTGATTACGAAATCTTAGAGACGCTGCGTCTTGCGGAGGGGACGCAATCTTGGGAAGGTTTCGTAATGTAGAGTATGATGGCAGAATAGGTTGGCTGCTGGTAGAGGTTGGCCGAGGCGCATGATGTGAAGACGGTCGTGAGGAAATGGATGAATTGTGGTGTGGTAGTGGTGAGCCAGATCGTGATCGCGTCCGCTGCGATAGGTGGTTCAGTCGCCTGGTGCGCAATAACTGCTCGAATTGTTGGGTTAAGTCGTTCGGGTCGAAGTCTTGAAGCTGGCGCCGTGAGGACGGGGCTCGAAGAGGGTGATTGGGGTCCGCCATAATGGCAATCCAACGAGATCGCGACGAGCTCAGGACGAAATCCCTTCAGCAGCGTTCCTCCTCCAATCCAATATACCGTCTCTGAATGATTTGTAAAGTGGAAGTAGTTTGTTTGTGCAGGAAGTCGTTATGCTTCGGTAAAACGGTGAGGCTTTCTAGTGAGCCGCAGCCCAGGTCACAGCACTGCCGGAGAAAGCGCAGGCTTGTCGAGTTAGAGAATGACAAGCGACCAGTAGGTGGTTTAGGATGTAATACTTCGAAGACTGGGAGTTGGAAGTAATTGTGCTGCGAGTCGCGACTTCTCCCAGACAGCTTTGATTGTGAGGGTGGAGAAAGATTTACAGAAGTCTGGGTCTGGTGGGTTGTTTTTCGTCGTGGCGAGGTTGACGACTCGCCCGCTTTTGCGTCGTCAGCTATGCCTGCCATGCCGACGAATCAGGCGTCGACGATGACTGACTAATACGACTCGGTAGCCTAGCCCTTAAGGTAGCTTAGTCTACTGTATTCCCCACGTGACGGACGGCATTAATGGTGGTTTCGAACGGGCCTTTGTATAATACCTTACCTATGATACTCGTCTTTTGATTCACCTGATCGAGTGCACTGTACTGGCACCAGTTTTTGTTATCACGAAGCCATGCATACCTTTTCCTTCAACAAGATCAATTTGCTCTTCTCCGGACTCGGTTTCTTTCAAAGAATCACGGATATGGGACTATCCGATGAGGTTGTGACATACCCTACTTACGACAAGGTATCAGCAAAGTTACTCGATTACTGCACGACATTGTGTTCAGTCTCTCGGCCACCAAAGACAGATCGAGACATATCGTCGTCAGCGTAGGATTTCCGGTTTAGTCCTAGCGTCTTAGCGTCTTATGGTATTACGTGGCTTTGTCTATCTAATTGTCTTGCGACAACTCAAGTTATCAATCAACATCACCTTACGGTATTACGACTTCATGAGTGGATGATTTCTAGCTATGTCCAGCGTTCCATACTGTAAAGTTCTGGCAAATGCGCAAGGTCGTTCAAGGCTCTCGTCAGTAGATTGGTAGAACCGGCAAGTCCTACCAGCATTTGAACAATGTTTGCACAGAGCCTTGGCTTTCCCTTCGGGTCATGTGTAGTGCATCCTGCTTGTGTCACGTTCATCTGCCGGAGAAATGTCCGAATCCTTGTTATCTGTGGTCAAAACTGTGCAATCATATGACGGGAAATCTTTTTGTCTGACAGATTGTTCTTGCGATCCAATCGAGGTTTCGCTATATCATAGCTAGTATCTGTCAGCTATGATGCCTACTAATTGTCCCACTCCTGACCACCGTGATATCTTGGTGGCAGGTCAAGGTCCCACGGTGGCCTCTCCACCAGGGCAACCTCTACGCCTTTCGCTAATTCGTCATCATCACCATCAAGTTCTGCATCTTGATCCTCACCCTCGTTGCCCCTTCCAAGCGGTACTATACCCAAGATAGGCCTATACTTGTACGTACCCCAGTAGGGAACACCGCTGTTTATTCGCCGCTTGCTTGGTTTTATGTCGCGGGGAGCATTGGCCCCGCCCTGTATAGATACGGCGTCTTCTTCAACGCCATTACCGAGTTCTCCTGCCTCGGCTGTTCCTCGTCTCAGGTCAAGCAGTGCGGATCCACCAACGTTGTTGTCGTCATCGTCAGAGTCCGCACTATACTCTTGATCTAGAGTTATCCATCGACTCGAATCAGGCTCTGGCCCGTCTGTTCTTCGAAATCTGCGGCCAATACCCATGCCCATCTCCGAAATAGGGATCTTGTTTCCTGCTCCTGAGTCCTGTTTTCCTGGCTCTGGCACCACCTTTGGCGCACCTTTGGCCTCCCGCTTCCGTTTACGTTTGTTCTTGCTATGGCTGCCAATCGCAACATCATCCTCTTCTGGTTTTTGTGGCGGTTCCTGCAGGGGTTCCTTGGGGCGCGGAAAGTCCTTGGATAGGTCGAACATCCAAAGCCACGAGCTCCCGTACAGCCATATTCGCTCCTTATCTGTACGTATATCCCAGATCAACCCGGTAGCGCGATCTCGAATAGCTCGGAAATCTTCCGGTAGATGAGATGTGGGGTTTCTTCGGGACCACTTCGAGATTCTGCCAGAAAGCACCTCAAATTCATAGACTTGATGCTCCGAAGTCATAGCGAACAATCGATCCTCACCATTAGGAAGGTCATGGGAGTGTGGACGAGGAGTCTGCCGTGTAGGGTGAACTGTAGTAGTAGTACCATTGGTCAATTTGAGCATTGGTGGCCCGTTTAGTGGCCGGAATGACAAAATGATAGGTGCAGCAGCAAGCTTTGGTATCAGTGACGCAGCTGGATTGCGTATCCAGTGCTGCCCAAAGATGACGGTTGGATGCTGCTCTTCGTCGCCATCCTCGTCGTCGGACGAGGCGGACGAGTCGACTTTATCTACGTTTACGTTATTTGGTTGCGTAAGATCCTCGTAGCCTTCCAGAACCCACGTATCAAGATATCCAGAGAGGTCTCCAGTGGCCAGGATTCGACTATCCTCTGAGAATGCTACTCGGCTGATCGATCTGTTATAATTCCCAAGGCTTCCATGCTGGAACTTGGGCTTTGCAGCCTCTCTGTGGAGTCTCCTCAACTCAACAGGCTTCGGCAGTAGTTGCGGTGCTTTGCTTACAGCTTCGTTTTCCGTAATCCTGAAGAGATGTACTAGATTGTCAACGGTGATGATAACCAACCACCTGCCATCAGGTGAGAAGTGGACTATGCGTGCCCCGGTTCGATTTATTCGTTGTGGAGCTTCGATTCTCTGTACCCGTAGCGCATTGTTGATCTTGTGTCGTAGCTGAAAAATCTTAATTTCAGATGTTGTTGACGCTGCGATCATGCTGCCGTCTGACGACAGATCGGCACTTGTAAGGGACTCCTCGCCCTGTGGCAAGAGTAAGCACGGCTAATGTTTTCAAGATGCTACGCAAACCTTGAGAGCAATCTTCGTAACTAGCTTTCTCGGCCCAACTTCAATTGAGTCGGTATTACCGTCACTATCATTCTGAGGCCTTTGGGTTCTGGAAATCCGCCAGACACTGATTTCGCGATGCCACCAACTCATTATAAGACGTCTCTTAGGAGCACTACATATGGGAGGCGATTGGGGAAGATTGGATAGGGACCGATGATGTTCCCTTCCAAATTCTTGCAGAGGAATGATGATCGGTTTAGTATCGAGTCCTGTCATCGCAATGTCAGAAATGCCGATCATCATTGGAAATAGAATGTCTTACCGCCAGAAGCCAGAATACTTAGTTGACGTGATTCAAAAGTAGCCATAGCTTTCACGTCGTGCGAGTGCATTCTTTGATGTGCGACCTCTACCCAGCGGCGCTGCTCGCCTGCTTTACTACTGTCTGTGCGGCGGTATACCACAGTCCTTCGATCCATGCCGCCACTAATAACCATTTCTCCATCTGCACTTGCTGCAATGTCTAGAATATCCGCCGTATGGCTCTTGAGACGCTGCAACAATGCGTAGTTCTTGCCATCCCAGAACCTTATTGTCCCTGTCGAGTCTCCGGATGCAATTGTGCCGTTGTGCAAGCATCTTATTGACCAAACGAGTATCTCTTTTGGTCCTCCGGTTGGTCCAGCACCGAGCGACATTTGCCGGATTTGTTGACCATTGCGTGTGTCGAATACTCGAATCACGCTGTCTGCGTACCCGGCAACAACCACATTCCAGCTTTGAAAAGCGATGCTTAGAACCCGAGCCCTCTTGCTTGAGGGTCTCGCGAGTACTTTCTGCAGTTGTAAATCGTTATCCGCAGTCGATAGAAGAACTATTGCTCCGTCTGCGCATCCGACCGCGATACTTTGGTATTGAGGCTCTGCCTCTTGGATAACCTTATTCTGCGCTTCAGACGTGGTTTGTTCAGCCACATGCTCCGATGGTTGTGCTGCTATACACCAAAGCTCTCCATAATTGCCAGAGTAGTGGCGTGCGGGCCTTCTAGATGCTAGATCCCACTCTGTCACAGCGGTTGAGTAACCAATACTGAACAATCTCAATTTCCCGGGTGTTTTGAAACCGTTCCTATCTATTTCACCCGGGTCTTGGGTCCATACTAGACCTTCTACGCTCCGATCTTTACCTCCTCGTAATATGCTTTCTTGATGCCATGCGCCTTTTAGAGGGTTCCATATCTCAATGTCACCGTTTGCGCGGCCAATCGCAAGTCGCAATGTCGGAGGTCCCTTGCCTTTTTCGGCTGTAGAAGATGGATGCGAGAAAGCGAGGGCGTTAATAGCAGATGAAGGGTAAGGCACAAATCGGCAACGATGTATATCCATTTCCTAAGCTTACGATAAGCATAGTGTTTACACATAGCAAGGTTGTTGAAGGACTATGCCGTTACTTACTAGCCACGACCACTCGAAAGCCGTAACATGATAATATCCTATTTCCAGAGCTCGTTTTGTTCGGATTGTTGCCGTCTCAAACTTCGTCAAGAGGAAAGTTTTCCCCGGGAGCGCTTAACCTTAAATGCTTCGCTTAGATATTCGAGAATAAGGCGGATGGAGAAAAGAACAAAACCACAACACCATTGTACCAGCGCCATTAGGAATCGAACCTACTATAATTAAGTACTCTCGGCAAACACGACCCACAACCAACAGGCGTCCGCCCCGGACGGTAAGCCAACCAACGAACATTTTTGCCACAACTGACACGGGATTCGAACCAACAGCTGTTCCCGGTTCAAGAACTTTGACAAACCTGCGGCTAATGGCGCTGCCAGAAAAGAACAAAACCACAACACCATTGTACCAGCGCCATTAGGAATCGAACCTACTATAATTAAGTACTCTCGGCAAACAGATGGTGGGTGGGTGGGCAGTGGGCTTTCAAAATCGTACTCGTCAAATCAAGCATGCATACCCAATCATATCTGGCTTGCGCAAAAATTAGGTTGTCCCCTACTTAAGTAGATATTATGTTTGATGTACTGGTTATCTGATTCCAAATCTTAGCAAAGCCTGCATAGAAACATCTACCCATCACCATGTCCAAACGAGGTCAGATGAAGAGGGAAAGCTGCGGACGCTTGGGTGTACGTGTAGTAGCTTATGATCTATACATATAGCTACTTGAGCACTTAGCCATCATATGAAGGAAAGCCCAACTGTGAGCTTGACGCAATAGCCAGAAGTGGTCGGTTCCTGCACCGACTTTTGGGGGAACAAAAGACGTACTGAGCTGAGAGCTGGACACAGCTACACGTAGAGCCACCTGTTTGACATGCGAGTTTCTCGAACTACAGTAAGCGTGGGGGAGTCACAGGTGGCAGCGTTATAGTGAGTAAACGCCATCGCGGTTTGGTGCAAGGCGAAAGCAAGAAGCAGCCATCTTCTGTGATAGCATTTGTGACGGTTCCATGTCAGATGTGTTTGAAGCGCGGCTGTATATCTCGAAAGAGACGTTTGAAAGTTGGGGTTGGAAAACATGCAGGTAGAAGGAACACAATCGAGATTGATACATCAAGCATCTATGCAGCAGTTGTGTATCTTACACCGCAACGTAGAGAGACGTGTCGTGATTCAGGAGAAAGTGATGAGCTGAAGATCCTTACATTGTCTACTTCTTCTACTACTATCTGGCCAAGATGCTTTGGCAGCCGAAAACGGATGCAATATGTGGAGTATGTACTACGTACCTTAGGTATGTGCAGGAGCGGAGATAGCTCCATGGTGGGGCCTGACAGTCCGGGAAACTAACGTTTCAGGCCCATCTTCTTCCTTGGGGCTGTATAAATCTCGACGGTCTTGGCCAGAGTCTCAAATGCCTACTGCTAAGAGCGGACGCATGGGCTGACCACTTACGATTCAGGTATGTAGACTTGCCGGGCGTTGGAAGTGTGTCAACCGCCAGGTCCAGTAGGGTTATCATTGTACGGGGTAGTCTTCTATGCAATTGGCGTCGGGTAACCGGCTGTAAAGTCAGTCAGGCAACCCTTCCTTGAAGTGTGATACTGTACTTAGTGTGATACTTTGAGGAGTTTAATTCTCTTCATGGCCTGGAGCCACGGTAAGTAGGTAAGGTGATCCAGGATCAGCCCTGTGAGTGGTTGGCTCTGGGGCTTGCATTGGCTGGCTGAGTGTGCGTTGGCCCAATTGATCGCATGTCGTGAGATTTTCGCGATAAACGCGTAGAGTGAGGTCCGTGATCCGCGTCATAGCTTTTAGGGGAGATTTAGAATCCAACCTTTTTCCCGCAGAAAAGCTTCAATGGGAAATTGAGCAATCCTACGGGCTGATTGTAAGACCGCCTTGGAGAGTACTGTAATCCACAACTACATATGTACTATCTCCAAGCCAGATCAGTCTGGGCAGAACCGAATCACAACAGCAGCACTTCGGTATACCTTACTAAATTTTCAAATCTGATCGGCTCGTTCTGCCCCCCGCAGACTGGCGGCGCAACAGCCGTATCCGTCTCAGATCGCTTGCGACTTGGGTTGGTGGCGCTGACGTCCAATGGTGTTCTGAATGAGATGAGCAATGGCCCGCACATCGGGCTTCTTTACCTATCCGATTTCGTTAAGCCGCTCTACAACTTACAAGGAAGTTTTTCGAAGGTACTACGTCCTAAGCAACGGGGAATATAGGTCTAAATATCAGCTGTTAAAGGGTGACTTCAGCCACCGGGAGATCTCAGCCCCTATAAACATAACTGGCTACCAGCTGCACCTAGTCGCGCCATACGTAGTTAACGCAAATCATTTTATTACTGCTTTGGGGATATGGTTTGGGCCAATTGTAATATCCTGGGGGAGGCACCGCAGACCTATGGCGACCCTGCATTGCCTTCGCTGCATTTGTCGGTTGAGAATGTCGTACGGCATCCCGATATGAATAAACCTAGATTTCTCCAGTTTCACAAACATACACGTCGAAGTACAGAGTCGACGCCAAAGCTAAGCATCTCGAAATGGATGTTGGCCATCGCAGGTTCTCTGTAGTCCCCGAGAGAGTCCACTAGAGGCGAGCATGAGTTGTCAATGTAGAAACCCTAGAGTGGCCTTTGGTCGAAAATACGCAAACATTTATGATCCTAGGCTCTTCTTCCGCGGAAGAGCAATGTTGGTTGCCATCGGTGGGCACATGGGATTATCGATTCCAAAACCCTTCTATGCAGACCTGTATGGTGCCGGTCAAAGACAAGTCGAGGATTTGAAGTCTCACAGCATGCAACAAACTGATCCCGCATGTCACGTTGCTGCCGGTGGAATCCACACGACGATTTTGTGACGATGGCATCGTGTTATCTGTCTCACCGCAAGGGGTTGTTCCCACAAGAAGCGGTAGAGTGGATGGCAGGGTTAAGAATCAGGGAAACACAGCGGAAACTATGGTGGTAGATTGGCTGCATGTAGCCACCCCTGGGGGTTTACGCAGCAGCAGGATCCTATTATGCATAGGCGAGATGGGGACAATCCACGGGCGAATAGTGAGCGTCGAAAGATGATTCGAGAGCCGCCTCTTGCTAGGGCCAGTACATAGGAACGCGATTGAAGATCATGTCGTAACTCTCGGAGCTGCATGGTAATAGGTCGCGCATAGCCTGCGGCACCTAAGCCGTCGGGGCCTGTAAGTTGTAACACCAGATCGTGTGAGATGAGACGAGTTGGCTGCGGTGAAGTGAGGACCATTCAGTAGCTCGTGTGCTCAGGGAAATAGAGAGATGGTGTTTTGAGAAGACAGCGTTGAAGAAAAGGTGCGTGATAAACGATCAAAGGTTTGTGGTGAACCGTGGTTAGCATCATCGTATGAGCGTGTTGAAATTGAGAACAGAAGAAACGCGACCAATTATTGAAGGTTTCGTCTCCAACTCTCTAACTCCGTACTCCGTAAGGGTACCATGACGCTAAGAATCCCACAAAGCGGATTGGCTGAAAAGCCGACAGGACGCTAAACCCATTCGCGTATCCCTGTCACATTTCGGCCTTCAAATCTTGTATGGAGTGCCAGCCTCAACCTTCTTCTCCTCAAGTTGTGGAAGGCATTGCTTGCTTCTCCTTCCCACTATCCCCCTCCCCTCCCTAACACTTCTGCCTCTCTCTCCTCTGCCAGTCACACAGAGGTTCAGAGTGTGCTCAGGGATTGTTGAATGTGTCAGATGTCGTTCTAGACACTTCCAACCTACCTCTTCAACCTCCTGCCGTGCAGGTGTCAGACCTCAAATCCTTCGACAATTGACATCCCTTCGACTCACGGCAGCGAGCCATCCCTCCTCTTCATCGTCCTCCTCCTCCTTCCATCCTCCCTGTATCTACGCCCCTCACAATTCACGGTGATCTCGCTGTGTACTCGATCGATTGGTTCATTTCCCCACACTGTTCAGCTCTCTCGGAAAGGAGCCGTCTGGACGCCCTCGACATTCACTTCATGTACACTGGGCTCATGGGACATAAGTCTAGTGAAGTATTAAAGTAGGGGGTTTCGTCTTGTAGGTATAATTCTATCTGTTCTTCATTCCTCGTCGAGATCTCCAAGGGGGTTGAGGGTCTACCCTTTTACGGAAGTCCATCTGAGTCATTACACAATCCGGTCCCGAACTATGGTCTGTTCACTTTGGAATGAGATGCCACCGTCTACTTTTCAATGGCTTCTTTTGGCTAGGTGACCGCAAGTACACGATCCGTCAATAAGCCGTCTCAAAATTCATCCTATTGTGCTTGACCAAACCTACCTTAATTCGACCACCACGAACTTCATCCACTATATCAGACATTTTCAGACATTCCAATTTTCATCCGATCACAACCCAGGCTCACATCAATCAAGCAGTTGTAACGCATCAACCATTTGAGCCAAAGCCAAGGTTTACCTTCCTACAGCTCTCTTTTCTTTACAAGACCAAGCCAAACCATACAATTCTTGTGCATGAAGAGTCGCAGCCTAAACGACTGTGATAGACCACACAACGCGAGTGCAACGCGTACCAATACTCGCGTTAGGACCTCTATGATATTTCTGCATTGTAGGATCTATAGCTATCTAGCATTTTGCTAATTATTGTGTACTGTCTAGTCATCCCACTGTCCAATCTTGATATCACGAGTGTCGTCGGGTCTATTCAGGGTAGGTCGAACTGCTCCTTTTATAACAAGTCCTAACGATGCCTCCTTACATAGAGCTCGTGGTCTACTTGTGGCTTCACATTCTCGATCTTCGGAGAGTGGAGGCGTTAGCTCGTTCTCTCCTTCCGCTATCGTTAAGGTTATCTCTCGGCAAACCATTCCACAGTAACATTGCAAGGGACTCCAGTACAGTCTAGTTCTAAGGCAAGTGGATTTCATTCCTATCGACTCCTCGCTGTACTAAGGGCTAACAGGAGGCAGCCTTCACTAGATATATTAAATCTCACGAACCGCTCTGCGAAAGCCGTCTAACTTGGCCGTCTTTCTGTCCCTACTACTACGATCCTTAATTTCTAGTTTTCTCACCACAGTCACTCTCTTGATAGTGTTGATATTTCACAACCCGGGCCTCTAGAAAACCGTTTTACAGTCGCCGACTATCGAAACAGCACATACAACTCGACACAAATGGTTCAAAAGAGATCGTTCGCTGAAATAAAAGCAGACTTCGATCAAGGGACCGCAGATATCTGGACCGAAACAGCTCACCGACAGCATCAACGCAACATCAATCGTCAACAAGAAGCTACTGCAGCTATGGCATATTTCCACGGAGCTTGTGATAGCTACTTCGTGGAACCACACGATGAGCGCGGGCAATCGTATCGAGAGTCTCTCCGCGAGCGTGAAAGACATGTCAAGCATCAAACACAGCTCGCTATTGCCGAGGAATTGTCACAACTAGCCAGTGCCGAGTATTGTCAGGAGATTCTAGAGGCCATGGAAAGCATGGAGGTCCAGCGCCTTAATCTACATGAACACTGCACATGCTGACTTCTCTTATAGCTGAAAACACTACCCGATGTTGCGTCGATCGAGATTCAAACAGAGATCCAGTGGTTCATGCGTCCGTACCTACTTGACTTCTTAATTGAAGCTCATACTGCTTTCGGGCTCCTACCAGAAACTCTTTTCCTCGCAGTCAACCTCCTTGATCGCTACTGCTCCAAACGCATTGTCTACAAGCGACACTACCAGCTCGTTGGGTGTTCTGCGTTACTCATTGCTGCAAAGTACGGAGACCGCAAGGAGCGTGTGCCTACGATCAAGGAGCTCAAGTGCATGTGTTGTTCCCTTTATGACGATGACATGTTCACTCAGATGGAATGGCACGTACTGCAGACTCTTGGATGGGTGGTCGGCCATCCTACTATTGATAGCTTCTTACAGCTGGCTCTTGATGGATTAGCCTACGATCCGGAAGTCGAGCACATGGCATGCTACATCTCGGAGATTGCAATGTTCCATAAGGACTTCATTTCCAAACGTTCTTCGGACATGGCTCGCGCATCTCTGGCTCTGGCCCGATGTATCCTTAACCGACCTCAGGCTCAGACTAACGACTGGACGTCCAAATATGAACCACACACCCTAGTCACCTTATCCCAGCAGTTGCATGGGCCTTCCAAGGTCTTGTCCCGCAAGTATTCGACGGCTCATCTCTCACGAGTGGCCATCACCCTCGAAACCTTCCTTGCTAGACAGGCTTCTATCGCTAGAGGCTCCTACGCACCACCGACGCCGCCAACTCAGAACACCATGGCAAGTTTTGGCAAGGCTCCAGCTCACAACGTGCCAGTCACGCCGACCAAGCAGCAGTACCCATGGATTGCGCCGAATAATACTTTGACTCCTCCCATTACTCCAACCAACCTGGAGTATTCTGGCAGCTACAATAATCCGGTCATGGGGAACCATAATCGCCCAGCCACGCCGCAAAGCATGGAAAGTCAGTCGTCGCTACGTTACAATACACAATACTTTTTGCCTCCAATACGTTCCCTGGCACCGATGCAGTAGCTACAACCGGCGAACATCCGAGGCACATAATCTCTATCTGTCTTTATGGATTATGGGTGATGGGTTGACTAAACAGCTATCCCTTCTACTCCATTCTATCGACAGGTCGGCATAACGAACGCTCAACCCAGCGTTTCGCATAGCCATATCTCTCATGTATCAAGATCTTGTGTCTATTTCCATTGCATCAGCGGATCCTGCATTGCTAGCGTTATCGTGTCCTCTGGTCTCTTCCAGCACATCAAGCGGTTTTACTTGAGCGTTTCCCAAAGATTGAAGCAACATGGAAGGGAGGGGATACCAAAAGCACCATACACTTACTTGCCAGGAAGTTTCTGGCTTGTCGGTTGGATATTGTCAAATATCCAACATATTGTGAGCGCAGTAAGATCTTCGACAGAGTCCTCCAGGATAATGTGGGTGGATCCATTTTCTGCGATTGCGAGGAGGATCTACTTTTTCTCTACTACCAGTTGCTCAGCTCCGGCTGTCTGGCTTTTACACACACAGATATGTCTCTTCGTTTGTTCACAAGAGATACCCTGGCTTCTTATTCCAGCACACCACGCGGATTCCAGATATTGTATGTAACATTAGGAATACGTGGTGTGTTTAGCTAATCACAATCTTTGCAAATATTGCTTGTGCAATGGGTAGTGTGAGTGGGATGCCAATAAGGATGTTATAAGTACATGTAAGGCCGAAGCACACCCTACGATCTGATTGACCCAGTCCATCACCCCTGTCCAGAGCCTAACGATACCTTCACCCCTCTGCAACCCCAACTCAAAGCCTAACCATACCTCCAACCCTTTGAACCTCCCACACCTATCATACCAAATCCCCCACATCCCACTCCACCGCTCTCGTCCTCGTTCTTGTTCTCCCCCCCCGACCTTTATTCGAAAACACTCAAAACCAGAATGTTTTTTCACATCTCTCTTTAAAGCAAAGACCCCAATCGTCCTTTTTTCGATTCGGTCGTTTTCGGTTGAGGTGGGGGGGGGGTTAGAAAGCATGAAAGTGATGTATCAGAGAAAGAGAAAGAGAAAGAGAAAGAGAAAGAGAAGCGCATGCTGGGAAGGAGAGAGGAGGTGGGGAGGGGGAGAGAGGGAGGGAGTTGCGATCTGGTATTCGTGGAATTCTTGTTTTGTTTTGTTGTCTGTTTTTCTTCTTCTTCTTCTTCTTCTTCTTCTTCTTCTTCTTCAACCCCATCTAATCCCAATCCCATTCTCATTCTCGTTCTCATTCTCAATCCCAATTCCAATCCCATTCCCAATCTTACTCTCATTCTCAAACCCTCAAGGTTTTCTGGACTCGAGTCTCACACACTCTTGAGGAAGTTGGGGGGGGAGAATTGGGTGTTTGGGTGGATGAACACGGGGGGGGTGGACACGGGGGGGTGGGGAGAGAGGCATACACCCACCCACCGCCAAGAACCCCTCATCCCCCCTGGGACTCTCGCGCTTGGCAAAAAAACCTTTGACTACTATATCTATGTATGTATGTATGTATGTATCTATGTATCTATGTATCTACATATCTACATATCTATCTATCTATAGCACCTCTATCCACAGCACCTCTATCCACAGCACCTCTGCCGACTGGCTGGCTGGCTGGCTGGCTGACGGACTGACTGACTAGTCCACACATCGCTATCGCTATCGCTGAGTTCTGAGTTCTGTGCTCGGTACTCGGTGTTCTGCGGTGTAGTGTATTATCGATGCTTTCGTTGATGGGGATGGGAGTGGGAGTGGGAGTGGGAGTGGGAGTGAGTGAGTGAGTGGGAGTGGGAGTGGGAGTGGGAGTGGGTGAGTGCGTGGGTGGGTGAGTAAGTGAGTAAGTGAGTGGGTGAGTGGGTGAGTTGTCGTGTCTACGAACTCCATGCGGGAGTTGAGATGCTTTGTTCTTTGGCTTGGGAAAGGGGGGGGTTGTTGGGAGGGCGGTTGAGTGGGAGTGGGAGTGGGAGTGGGAGTAGGAGTGGTTGTGGTTGTGGTTGTGGTTATGGTTGTGGTTGGGTTTGGGTTGGGAGGGCGGTTGGGAGGGGGGTTGTGATTGATGATCAAAGATGGGATGGGATTGGATGGTTATTAGCTAGAAGGGGGTTGAGTGGTTGTAGCGTGCGTGGTGTGGTCTGTGCTTCTGTGGAGTAAGTAGGTATTGTTTGTGAAGATTAAAGAGGGCGTTAGGGTTGGGCAGGTTGGAGGGTAGAGTGCGTCGATTGGGATAATGGGTTGGAGTGCGTGTGGGTAGTTGGGGGGTTTGCATAGATAGGGGTGGTGGGAAGGATGAGGTTGGCATGGTGGTTGGGTTTGGAAGGAAATGAAGTAAGAAGAGTATGTAAAAAGTGAACGGTGCATGCTTCGGGTTGTTGATTGCGCAATCCCACGTGTTTTGCGCTGTGCCTCACATCAAATGAGGCTCAAAAGGTTTCAGTTAGATTGGCTATGCAAGGGTTGCTTGGACTGGAGAGCACAAACAACGACATTTCTTCATCTGTCCGAAAGACTCCAGAGCGTTTTAATGATTATCGCTCTGACATCCCCCAGCTGTAACAAAGCATTTAAAAGGTAATAATTTTCCAATGGTTTATTAGAGGCGACAAATCAGACGGTGGCTTTGTTCTGCTTGCCGCGCTTTTCCATGCCAGTGACGGACCAGGGGAAGTGGGCGACGGGGATGATAAAGAAGCTGTTCAAAAGAAATCAGTATCGATCAACGACATAGAATTCTAAAAGGCATTGGCTCACCTGTTGGAATCGTCAAGAATACCAGCCAACGCGTTATACCAAGCCGTAAACGCCGCCAGCAGCCCGAAAAACCCTCCCGCCTTGATAATCGGCGGATTTGGCGCGCCCTTGGAATTACGGTGCAGGTATCCGATGCCGAGGAGGAGGAACGCCATGTCCAGAGTGAAGAAGAGGGTGAAGAATGCGACGGTGGAGCGGAGCGTGGCGACCAAAAGGATGGTGGTGAAGATGAACCAGCCCTGTAAGAGTTGCATTAGTGGAAAAGAGCTTGGGATGGTGGGGCAGGGAAATACCATTAGGAAGAAGCCGAAGGAGTCGTAGAATGTCGCCGGGCCGCCTTTGCTGCCTTCGAGGGTGGAGGCGATTTGGAAACCGCCGGGGGTGAGGATGATGCCGAAAGCGATCCAGAAACCACCATACGAGGAGAGAGCAGTGGCACCAAAGGTGTTTCCGACGGCCATTTCCCTGTTGAAAAAGGTGATCAGCATCAAATATGGGATGAAAAGAAAAGTCGCTCAAGTACAACAGCATCTCCAAACTTACCACATGCCCGCAAGCAATTGAATCAAGCCACCATACCCAAAGGCGATAGCCACCACAATATTCGGCTCCGCAACCCCCCTCGTCCTCATGTTAATCAAACTCAGCACAAACGTCGTGAGGGCAAAAGCACTTAGTCCCAACGGCGCCGGATTGGCAAGCTTACGGTCCTTGACCTGACGGTAAGTACCAGGCTGGAACTCTCCGCCAAAGGCTGGCAGGCGCGCGGAGCCGTCGGTTTGGGTGTGAGCGAGAGGGCCATAGCCGAACCGGGCGGCTGCTTGGGCGGTTTGGTGCTCCTCGTGGGTCATTTCGCGCTGGACACCGTGGTTGCTCATGTCGGCACCGGAGCTGTACTCTTTGTTGAGCCCATTGGCACCGCCATTGTGGACGGAATACTCGAGGTTCGGGCCGGCGGACATTTTGTGAGTGGTCAGTGGGTCACGGTGATTGGACTCGGAAGTTTGATGGAAGGAAGTCGGTTAACGGACAGCAATAGATTTTTGTTGAGGTTTGATGAAAGGGAGGAGATTACGAGGTAGTTAAGTATGGGAAGAAAGGTTGAAGGGAACGAACGAACGGGGGATGGATATGCGGGGAAATGAAGGGAGGAACATGGTGAGTAATGAAGCGATCCAGTGACATGATGAGCGGTGGAGCAGTGGAGCAGTGGAGCAGTGGAAACATGGAATAGTAGAGCACTGTAGTACTTCAGTACGAGTACACTTCAGTACAGCACCGGGTAGGTGAATCCGACGACTCAATGGCCTTTGATTGTCATTGGATCAGGAATCGGCGGATCAAAGCGGATTAGAGGGATGGATGGACAGCAGGGATGACTGTTCACCACCTCATCATCCATTCATTGATTCATTCATTAATTCATTGATTGTCCAATGGCGCACCGGATCTGATCGACACCGGCATGTTTAGTCAGCGATCTAGTCGGTGGTCTAGGCGTGTGCCCCGTGCTTGGTAATGGTGCGTGTGTGTCGTGCGTGGTGTGGTGAGGTGTCCAGATCTGCCCATGCGCCTTTCGTGCTGTGGAACCGTTCACTCGGGCCCTTCACCTCCACTTCAGATGTACCTCATACCCAGATGTTGAGAGCAACGGTGATCTCCGCGTTACGAGTATGCGACACGATGAATGCTGGAATCCAGAAAGATTGCTGTACATTGTACAGTGATGAGCTGCATCTGCTTGCTGAACTATCACGAGGGAAGAACCGGTAAATGCCACGTACTCAGACCTGTCGAACTATTGGAGGTCGGGTGTATCCGTGACTGACTGCCGGGGTCGGCTGATCCAATCGATGATGCCATATTGGACATTCGACTGGTTCCGGACACTCTACTCTACCTTACCTTATTCCACAAGCAACGGCTTCAAGCACCTATGTAACTTTGTCAGTCTCGTAGATACTGTAGAATAATAACCATGCAAAGTACAATTGAACACAGCAGTGTAACCCAATCGACCCTGCGTCAACAATCACCGACTTGGTGTTCAACCCTCTTATCTTTGACCTGGTACAAGATTAAGCATGCATCCACAACTCCCAAGATGTTCTTCCTTACCCCGGATTCAACCCCCGGACTTAACCCCCGGCGTGGATCATCTACGCCGGATGGATTCGATTCATTTCGGGAAAATGGAAGAGCGTCTGCCAAGCCCCTCAACTGCCGAGACGCATCCAAAAGCCTGTCGGCGAGAAAGCATGAAAGGGGAGTAAGTATACAGGTACCACAGACTGCTCTATCGTTTTATATGTGATTGTGTTCGGACATCATGCACGTGTCATGTCACGTTCCTCATAGCATGGCAATAGCACCCTACAGTGCTAAATCCTCTAGTCAATCAGATTGGGAGCCTCCAGGTGTGCGACAGGTCGCTGTTGGTTGACTGGACCCATTTGCAGCTGGTCTTTTTGGCGACTTGGCTGCTTCACCTTTGTACAGCTCAGAGGATGGATGTTATGAGGGAATTGTCTCATTATGGCCCCCGAAGCGGCTTTTCGTATCCTGAATTGGGTGCTTCTAAAAATGTAGAGCCGTATCAGGACTCTCTTGATCGAAGCCAAGATGTTTCAAATATAAACTGTGGCCTGGAGGAACGACGAATCATGATCGGGAAATTGTTCCGTCTTACTCGGAATGAAGAAAAGAAATTTATTCTGATGTTTCCAAAGCGCCTACGCTAGCCCGCTATCCTTCTGTCGAAAGTCTAACCGATAACCAAAAAGCCCCACGCGCGCCCAAATGCCAATTTGATCCGTGAGGACACTGTCTAATGCCCTAATGCAAACAAAAGAGAAGCTTGCAAATGCAGAAATAGCAGAGGCTTGCAGATGCCAAGGTATTCCGAAACCTGTGTGTGTAGCCAAATCATGCCGATGACGCCGTGCCCAACCGACAGAAACCCTATCCTGCAAACCTAACACCTAGATATCGTACACGATGAACCGTCGCCAATTGTAGGACTCGGTGGCTGAGATCATGAGTAGTATCCGGAGTCCTTGTCTTTCGTCCGCCGGCAGGAATCTTGTGAGGATGAGTTGTAGTTGTGCACAACAACCGGCTTGTGTGATGACTTAGAGCCGGAGGCACTGGTGTATTTTGGTTCTGCGGGAGTGTTAGGATGAGAAATCTGTAAAGGATCACTCATTGAAGATATACCGTATGGTGATGACTTGGGCAAAGGCTTGGCGTATGCAGAGCTTGACCTCGAGCCAGAGTTCGAGTAGCTGTTGTTGTAGCTGTTGGAAGGCATTGTGGTTGAGGATGATGGTGTTGTTGTGGGAATTTGAAGACGTAGAAACAAGGGTAGAGGCGCGGTGGAACCAATCGATGTGATGGTAAAGGCTAGGTGATTGGAATAGGTATGAGTGGATAAAGGTGATGATAGTGTGTCTTGAGAGACGTTTGACCAAGACAGTGGGTGGTTGTAGATATCCTAGGCTTGAATGACTGTAGAGACGAAAGGTTTTTATGGAAAGCGGAATTGGTTTAATGGTATGCTTGATAGACGGATAATAAGACGATTGGACTGATACAGAAAAGAAAAGAATAGAGAGCTGCACGCCTTAAGTATACAGTTGTATACGAGTATGAGCAATATCTTCGAGCACTGCCAAATGTCTGCCTAAGTATCAGAGCTTGTCAGATGCCCTGACTGTCAAGGCTACAGGTCCCAATATGGCATTAGCGCAGGCAGAACCCTTAGCGTCTGAAACCGGTCACTGAAAAGAATGAGAAAGAACAGCCGTTTGGTCGGGGGTAAGAGTCATATGTTAAGTCTGACTCTCAAAAAGATGGCCCTAGAATGCTCAACATTCATCAGTGACGAGTGTGTATCGCGCTGCGGGTTGCGCCATGCAAGGCACACCAACAGGCAGCGCCTGAATTGAGGCTTATGATTAGTTGAAAGGATGACGATTGGCGCAGATAACGTTCCTACAGCCTGGACTGTGCCAGTCATCGGCGTCAATTGGCATACGAATACAACCAGACCAGGAATCCTCCTTTTCCCTAAGGCTGCAGCGCTTGGGGTGACGACTCATACCCCCCACGGGTTTGAACTGGACTCCACCCCATAGCCACAACGTTCAGTTGAGCCACTTCAGCGCCAGCAATCGTGAGGCTAACGCGGCGAGAGATCGAGCGCAATGAGGTATGTCGTGAGTGCACTGCCCATTCTTCAGCTTGTAGCGCGAGGCTGCTGAGTGGAAAGTGGAACAAAGAGTAAGACGACAGACGAAACGAGCGAAAGCTGAAGTCCTCGTCGGCTGTGGGCGCTAAGACTCAATTCAGCTAGGCGTACTCGGTAACGAGGCAAGGCTCCCTCGACTTGGCACCTCAAGGGCGAACAGTTATCTTACAGCACAGAAGTTTATGGACCTTTGAGGGAGGAGCGTTTGCGAGGACAATTCATTGCTCGAGTTGCAGGCATATTTGTAGGTCAATGTCTTCATGTACAGCTTTTATTTGGGGGTTAGCATTCTGATATCGTCATTGGAGCCCACCGGCCGATACTGGTGCATGACTCGACGTTTGTTTCAACCTAATGTTTTGCCAAACATCTCTTTGAAGCGTCGCATGACAGACTGTCGTTGGCAAGATCCCTTGAACCACCGCGTGTATGTCCGCAGCTCTATGCTGAACACAAGAATTGCAGGATGCGGGTAACGACCAAGTATGCCTGCTACACCCTTCCCCTGCAAGAACCCGAGCATTGAGAACGAGTAACGCCGATAATGCATTAGATGTCAAGAAGCTCTTTCAAAAGCCGAGTTCAGAAACACACTGGCCCGCTTGAGTGCTTTGACTGGAGCTGGTAGACTTCAAACTCACAGTGAAAATATGAGGCTGAGAAAACACTGCCCCCTTCTCGGACAGCAGAAGTGAGAACTCTGCAGAATTGCCACTTGAAAAGACAGGACGATCATTGGAAAATACAACGGTACTCCCCAACCAAGATTCTGATAACTCACAGCCCTAACGTGCTGCTCCCGTTTATGCATGCCAACCTCTGTTGATGACAAAAACGGTCCAATTGACCCGTTATCAGACCCTCGGGTCCATCGCCAGCCTTTTTTGCCACCTCACTTTGTCAGAGTAACATCCAAATCACCCTACCCGTGGTGTCGTGCCCTCTATTAGTATGGTGACCTCCTGATCAGCTCCACCCGGACAGTTCTTCGCTGTGGATATCGATTGGGAGGTTGTGTCCTGCACTTGGATGTACAGCCTCGAGAGGCATTATTCCACAGAGCAAATACTGTACCTTATGTTTTATCATCGGCTTTGCTGGGGACCGAGAAGCCTTTCCTTGCTCGGTTCGCCCAGCCTGTCATACTTCTGCGAACCCCGAGCGTCTTCTTGTGAATGTTTGGCGCAGCCTGTACCTGTGCAACACTTGTCGTATGGAATGTCGCAGCTGGACGGACATGGTTGTTCTTGTTCTCCATTTGCACGTTGAGTTGTGCTTTACCGGTGATGGCCATGCTATGCAAATGATCCTCGTTTTTTGCTTCTGCTTTTTCGACCACAATCTCTAGGGGCGGAGGTGAACTCGAGAGGAATACATAGGGTTTGGAAGGTTGATCATTGTTGGTGGTGGGAAGGCAAGGTCGGCCTATTTTATTTGTCGGTCGTAGTTTGTGGTTCCCAAGCGCAGAAGGTATAGATGCAAGAGGCCTCCTTGAAGAAGCTGCATCACGGATATTTTCAGATGGTCCTGCTGCTCGCGCTCTCAAAGTTGTACCCTGTTCAGGCAGTTCCCGATCACCATGGTGCTCTATAGGGTCGCCACCACCTCCCATGATTTCCAAGACAGCAACGGTTCCCGATTTTGTGGTAGCGCCTTGCGGCGTACGATCGCTCGTTTCCTTGCCAAAGAAGTTTATGAGGCTGCCTTGACTGCTTGTGTGATAACTAGCTTTCAAGCAATCACCAGGAGCCAATGGCGTTCTTCCAACTTCAGCAGAAACTAAACTTCCCTTCTTCCCTTTCGACGTTATCTTTATTACTTGGTTCTTTTGACGTTCTTGCACATCCTCTTGTAATTGTGCAGCTGCGGAAATGAAGCCACTTTCTGTGTGGAGCGTGAAGCGTGAGCTGTTCTGCATCGTTGTTGTACTGCCGATAGAGCACACGGTATTGATGATGGCAATGCCCTTGGAGCGAGTGTGGTTGATGGACAGCTTTTCGTCTGCCTCGTGTGAGATCTTGCGCCGCTTGGACATGGGTATTTTGGATGTGGCGCCAGCATCTCCATTCCATCTATTCCATCTCGCCTGCAGCGCCTCTGGATCCTCGGTTCCATCTAATGGCCACAGGTTGTCGTGAGTATTTGGTAACGTACGACAACACTCAAGTATATAATCCTCCCTGGGGCAATCACGGCGCAGAATCCTGGCAATATCGTCCACTGTGCTGAGATCTAACGTAGGCCCCTTGTTGACAAGATATTTGGAAACATTTTTGGAGGATAGGAATTGTGAGAGTGTTGTTTCCTCTAAGATATATATAAGTACTGCACTTGAACCCGAAAACAGGAGCCAGGCGGTCCTTACCTCTCTGCGAATTTCTAGTAGGGCAACTCATGTAGAGGAGAGCCTGTGCTCGTGTCATCGCAACATAGAGAAGCCTCCGCTCTTCGTTCGTATCCTCTGCTCTCGAGTGCGGCAAAGAACCCTCATATGCAGACGGAATAAAAACCACAGGCCATTCAAGCCCTTTGGCTGCGTGAATTGTGGAGATTATGATACGAGCGTTGGATGTCTCGCCCTCTGTTAAATCGTCTTCTCGCTGCAGTTCTGTCGCGAGGGCCACATTAGCTAGGAATTTTGATAATGTCTCTTCCGCCACATTGCCTTGTGTCTGTTCTAAGCCTTCAATGCGCGGTAGCAACTCTTCGCCGCCCCCAAAATCCACGCTTTCATCAACGGTTATAGCATTGTCTGATGCCTGAGCAAGCAACTCTTCCACATTTGCCCATCGAGCTTCATGATCGTTCTCATGAGCTTTTTCCAAATATGCTTTCAAGTCAAGCTTTTTGATGATATATTTGAGAAGCTCTTCCGGAGAGAAACGAGTCGTTGTTTCCAACATCTTCCGCCGTGCTGTGAGAATGATATTTATAAGGGAGCTTAATCTTTGCTCGGCTGTTTTTGACATTCTGGTCTTTGGTATTGTATGTCCTTGGATCGCATCTCTTGCGAGGGTCCAAAGTGACCTTCCTTTCGCTTCTGCTTCCTCGAGCAATGCCTTTACAGTTGTTGCTCCAAGGCCTCGAGGAGGCACGTTGATTATCCGAACAAGCGCGTCATTGTTTTCCGGCTGACTGACAACTCTTAGATAATCCAAAAGTATTTTAATCTCAATCCGATCAAAGAACCTCTGACCACCTACCATACGGTATGGAAGGCCAGCTTTTCCCATCGCTGATTCTATGGTTCGTGAGAGCGATGCAGACCGAAGAAGTATAGCAAAGTCAGAGTACGCAAGCAGACCGCCACTCATACCAATTGATCTTACAATCTCCGAGATAATCCACGACGCCTCGGTCTCTGCCGATAGTAATCTTCGGAGGACAGGAACCGTACCAGGACAATGGGTAGGCAACAGGGGCCGCGAAACCCGAGACTCGTCCTGCTCTATGACTTCCCGGGCTGCGAGTATTATGGCGCCGGAGGATCGATAATTGTCTTCAAGGTTTATGACCAATGTGTCTGGATATTGATTTTGCATTCTCTTTAGGTTTTTGATTTCTGCTGAACGCCATCCATAGATACTCTGATCTGGATCGCCAACGGTTGTGACACTTTTTTTCTTGGCTGCGAAAAGCCTCATTAAATCAAACTGAACTGGGTTGGTGTCTTGGAACTCGTCAATCAATACCACTTCTACGTTCGAAACGCACGTTGGGTGTTGCCGGAGAAGGTCAACACACCTTAAAAGAAGGTCGTCGTAGTCGAGAAGATTCGACTTCTCTAATTGGTCCTCATATGCTTCAAAGACTCGTGCGAATTCCTCATGGTCCACATTTTTCTTCTTCGCCTCTTGTTGGGCTAACTCTGCATGACCGATGCCCCGCGACTTCGAACAGGATATTCGTGATTGAGCTTTCCTAGGCTCAATGTTGAGATTCAATCGTTTTATTATCCTTTTGATAATACTTGCTGTATCAGAGCTGTCTGCAATGCCAAACCCCTTGCGAATGCCAATGAGGTGGCCATAGGAAACGAGGTATCGTCGACAAACCGAGTGGAAAGTGCCCAGGATTAGTCTTGCCTCCATGCCATCGCCAATTAGTTTCGCAACTCTCTCCTTCATCTCCCGCGCACTCTTAATCGTGAACGTAAGGCATAGTATATTCCACGGCTTGTAGCCGTGATGGGAGAGTAGATAGGCAACACGCGACGCCAATGTTTTGGTCTTGCCAGAGCCTGGAGGTGCAAGTATCTGCAGTACTGTAGAGGGTGAAGTAACCGCCGTGTACTGCGCCGCATTGAGACCCTCGAGGATTGGGTCCATGAATGCATTAGGTCCAAGGGTTGATGATGTTCAAAGTACAACATGGATTAGTTCAATGATAGGAGACGCGACGTGAAAGTGGTGTATCACGGTTTCACGTGATTCCATAATATTATACAAATACTCAAGCGCTAAGGTACCCCTCCAACTCCCAAAAATCACAATGCTATATATGCGGAACAAACTTATACAATGAAAAGGTTATTGTCCTTTGCCCGAGCAAAGCCTGTATTCTTCTAGTTCTTGACACTTTCGTCCATTGCATCCTCATCCTCCTGGCTTATCATCCTTGACTCGGCCGGATCTGTTGCTCGAATTGCCTTTGAGGTCTCATTTGTTCGTGAAACGCCCCAGCAGCTAGGATACCCTGCGATGTTTTCTTTTGTTCTTCAAACTGGCAGGTTACACCTCCATCAGGTCCTTCATATCTCCACTTTCACTCGCCATCTCCTCAGAAGCAGTCCGCCCCACCCTCTTCCCTTCAAACAACCCAGCCAGGACGTGCACAAGGATTAGTCAAAATAAGATACTGTTGAGATGGTAAGCGGCGAGGCTCCCAAGTAGCAAACTGCTGTCATAATAAAAAGACAAAGCCTAGGGGAGCTGTATATTAACGCCGAAAATCACTATTCACTGCGGTCGAAGCCGGTGAGCCTATCCCACTTTCTTGAGGAAGAAGAGGCATCCGAGCTGATTCTTGGCCATGTCTTCTTCTGACGTTAGGCACGAAACATTGTCGTCGCTGCAGCGCCACCACTCTCCGTCAATCTTTCTGCATGCCAACCAATGGCCATTCTTTAATCTACATCTCTCCGTCAGTCATCGAGAAGTGCAAAGCTAGGATTGCAGGGTTGAGCCTACGAGTTGCCAATGTGTTCTACCACCCCAAAAACCTCGTAGCGGTGTCCGTTCCCAGTGTCTGGGTAGGCAAACCACGGCGCTAAGTCCAACTCACTTGTTGGGATTGGTACGCTCGTGGAAATCTTTGCCTTCAACCCGTCCCGCTCCGCCGCACGGGTCAGTTTGATCACCGCATACTCCGCTAAGTGCTGTACACGACTAGATCTTGTGACACCACCCGTCTTCTCGCAGCTTTCGCACTTGTAGTCTTCCATGACTTCGCCTTTGACGAAGGCGTCAAGGCATTGCGACAAAGTAGTCGCTTTAGCGCCTTGAGGAATGTCGATAATAACAGACAAGGCAGGGTCCGGGACACTCATGCATTTGTGACCACAGAGAGAACAGCTAAACTTGAAGGCAGTGAGCACGAGGAAGAGCTCCCAACCTCTGGAATTACTTACTATATACGCGGTTGCGCAACCGAGGAGATTCTGCACTACTGTTGGGTCCTTATATGAATCTCGGCTATTCATCTCCTCTGTTTCAAGGCGGTGAAGTAAGCTATTGTAGAATTCATCTGCATCTGTCTGCATCTCCCCATCTAGGGGCCTTCCATCGCCGTCTTTCACGAGAACACCCAATGCTTGTAAGAAAGCAAAGGGCGAAACAGACGACTCGGATGAGGCAGCAGTATGCATACGCTCGAAGAGCTCACCGAGATACGCTTGGACCTGGCTATCATTCGATTAGCCGTGGGCCTCATGGCATTGAGACTCACTTACACAGAGTCCTTGACCTTGTTGAACGCATCTCTAACAAGTTTTTTGGACGCAAGCATTCGCCTGTGTCTTGTCCTGTGAAACTGCTTCCTCTCAGCCTCAGTGAGGATGCAATTGGGCTCCGTCTTCACCGTGTCCTTGGCCTTGGTACGATAGAAATCGACTAGCTCAGGTATGCCGTCGAGACATTGCACTACTGCATTTGCGAAGCAAGCAAAGCCAAAGTTGTCCAAGCCGATCGGAACAGCTGGCTTCTGTGGCGCTTCGGTGGAATTGGGACCTGTTCCAGGCCTCGTGGCCTGTTTGAGCCGCTGTCCAGACTTATTCTTCTTTGTCTGGCCCCCAGCATCGTCCTCTGCCTTTCTTTTCTTGCATAATGGCTTGTCGTCCGATTCGCTGTCAGACGCTTGCTTCTTTTCCCGGTTCTCCTCTCGAGGATTGTCCTTTAGGGTATTTTCCTCCCCTGAAGTATTCTTATCGGAGGGTTCCGCACCTTCTGACTCGTGTTCTGACGGTTTCTGGTCAGCCGGCTTCCTAGGCATCTTAGTAGGTGCATTTAGTGCGCTCGGACTAGTCTGCACAACTTGTTCAGTTTTTGTTCAATCATACTTCAAAAGAGGTGTTATCGTACCTTCCGCGCTTTGCTGTCTGGTGCTCCAGCGGGCTCTTCTTCCGCCTTTCTCTTCAAAGATTTACCAGGACCGAGGACCTCTGAGTCCTGCCCTGGCTTCGCAGATCCCATGCTTTTGACAGACCCTGTCCGCATCGATGGTCTTCCGGTTAACGTATCTGATGGCTTCTTTGGGTCTATACTTGGGCTAGTAGGCCCCAATTGCGAAATCTTCTGTGGGCCTACAGACGGCCTGGCAGTCCCCTTGTTAGAAGCCGTCTGTGGGCCTACAGGTGGGCTGGCAATCCTTTCGTAGGGAGCCGGCTTTCGGTCTACAGGCGGTCTGGCAGGCCCCTTATATGGAGCGGCCTTTTGACCGGCCGTAGGCCTTTTCGTCCCTTTATGTGAGGGTTTTGTAGGAACCTGAGTCCTAGTAGTCCTTGGCCTTAGCGCCCTGTCGCTGAAGGCGCCAATCTATGTGAGTTTCCCGTTAGCTTATGTTGATTATATCGAGCTCTACTTTGCTTGCGGAATGTTGTACCTTCGCCTGTTTGGCCGCCGGTATCTCACCATCTTCGACATCGCCTATGGGTCTCTTTGCCGGTCTCAATTTGAAAATATCGGACGTCGTCATGTGTTGTGTTGCATTTCCAGTTGACTTGTCACTGTCCTCTGGGGATGCACTCTTTTCATCTCTGTGTACATCGATCTGTGCTTGCTTAGTGACTATATAGATCTTACGTGATGAAGCAATACCTTGACAGTTGTTTCATTCTTCTTGGCCACGGCCTTATCTGCCTTCTCTTTCTGGCGTTGGCGGATCTCTTCAAGTGCAGTCTTTTGCTTCTGCTTCAGGTCGGCGCCTTCTCCTCTTCTCATGTAACCCATATCGTACGGTGTGACTTGACCACGGAGAACGATAAATCAAGACAGTGCTTGCACAGCGAGTTGCTGTCGATAAAAGCTGGTTTTCAGAAAAGGTGTCTTGAAAATAAGTATCTTGATACAAGGTGTGAGAGTAGTGAGCGTATGTGGGGAAGTAGTGTAGGTCTTGGTTCGAGTCTCTTAGAGATGTTGGAAGAAGAAGGTGTGTGTAAGTGGCGTGATTGTATGTGGGAAATGAATGTGGATCTTGGTTGGAGTCTCGGGAAGATGCTCGAGTAAAAGGGTGTGTGAAGCGATGATGGTATGTGGAGAAGCAGTGTATGTCTTGGTTCGGATCCTTTGATGATATTGGTAGAAGAGTGTGTGTGAAGCGGTGATGATATGTGGAGAAGCAACGAGGGTCTTGCTTTGAGTCTCTTGACGACCTTGGAACACAAAGCTATCTGGGAGTATCGATGATACGTGGAGAAGCAGTATGGATCTTGACTCGAGCCTCTAAGAGATGTTGGACGAACAAGATATGTGTAAGCCGTGATTGTAAGTAGAGGAAGCAATAGTCGTATGTGGAGAAGCAATGTGGATCTTGGTTCAAGTCTTTTCGAGATGTTGTAAGAAGGAAGAAAAGTTGGGTGCTGTGAAAAGCTCTTGTAACCCAGGGTGAAAGCCTGTGTTGGGTTTACAAAAGGCGACGGTGAAAAATATTGGTGTTACGAAATACTGGAATTCGACTTAAGGAGGCGTTTACTGATCGGGAAAGTGTTGGAGTGGCAGGAGATATCCGAGAAGCTCAGGTTGTGTTGGGGGATATTCCGTATAATTTATAGCTTGATATTGGACCCGGGGATTCTCGAGGGCCACGACGGAGGTTTATGCTACGCTCTGGACGATGCGAGGCGGAAAGTAGGTAGTTATTACAGGCACGTCAAGTAGCAACATTTTTAAATTGTGCTAACAATGGTTTAGCAGTTTTCCTTGGTGAGAAAATGGATAGAAAAAAAGACCGCACTTCCACAGAATGATATGTTTATAACCTATTATCTAGCGATTATAGCTCTTTCGTCTTACTACTTACCGTTTTTGCTTGTCGAAGATTTCTTATTGGATAAACCGTTTTAATACGAGTAAGAAGCATCTTATTGGGAAATGAAAAATGGACGTGAGGTTAAGTAGGGGGGATTGGGTCATAGCGAATATATTATAGTGGAAGGTGTGGTGACTGGGCAAGAAATACGACTTCCCCGTAGATGTGAAGTAAAAAATAAGACCATAGCACAATTTGTGAAACGCCATAGAAAAAGAGCTACAAAAGGCTCCCTTGCGACGGGGAGGGAAAAAAGATTTCATGAAATTGGTGCCGAAGGAAGGCTGTATATACGAAGGGACGAGAAATAGCGGAAGACCAAGCTCATCGAACATTTTTTTCTCAAGGCTTTCTGTACCATGCTGAAGCCCGCTGACGCTGACTTGACATAGGAGCCATGTTCTCGAGCCAGCTTTGATTTCAAGAACGAGCAGAAAAGAAAAGAAAAAGGAATAGGAAAGAAATAGAAGGAGAGGATGTTCTCGTCACAACCAAAAAATCCACAACTACATCTCGTCGGACCTAATCGACAAGACCGCCTTCAACGTTCAAGGTCGTAAATATCCTCCAAAGTTGAGCTACCCGTCAGATGACAAACATGTAGACGGGCCATCAGTATCTACCCCAGCCAAAATATTCTCGACAACCAAAATTCTATGCGTGCGCGGCTCCATAATAGCACCACAGAACCATCAACGACAATCACAAAGGCCCGCAGCAAACCCATCACTCAGATTCTGCTTCATGCATCGAAGCCTCTTAGGGTCTCCGAAACCGGCGTACTGTACCGCTTCCCAAACTCCAGGAGCGTTTATGCAATAAATAGCAGTACACTCATTCGCAAGCGGTCGTAGCGAGTGAAGTAGGTTCAACGATGTTTATGATGTTTATGATGTTTATGATGTTTATGATGTTTATGCTCTCTCTCTCCGGGTTTCATGGTCGGTGATTCGTTGCTTGTGTTCATTGACGGCTGTGGAGTTTTTTTTGGCGTTGGAGGCAGGTAGGTAGGTAGGTAGGTAAGGTAGGTAGGATAAGGTGTGGCTGATTTCTGGGATTCGTTTCGTAGATTAGATACTTCAAAGCATGTCGAGGTAGGGAGTGAAGTTTCGATTTTCATGGGGGTTTGGGATAAGGGGGTTTTGGGGAGACGGCATTGATGAGTTTGAGAATTTGGGTTTTCGGGAAATTCTTGCTGAACGAAAAATCGACATGCTTGTTATAACTGAATAGATCACGGGAGTTCACATTCAGAAAGTTGAATGTTGTGGAAAAGCAGATTCATTCAATTAGCTCTAGCACCTTACATAACGGTATCACATGAGCAGATTTACACAGCACAGTACTTTCATTAACGTGATGACATGAGTAAAAATTGGGCTCAGCGCTGAGTTCATGAACAGTAGTTGAGGTAATCGCATCGTCGCTTGAGTCACTCATATCCCAGTGTTTCAACAAAATTAATTCTCAATGCGTCGGTCCCACATGCACCGGATACTCTGGCGCTGGCTGTCCATACGCCGGCTGCGACTGCATTTCCGGACCACCATATATTGGCTGTGGCTGCACGGCTGCTGCGGGGGCGTAGGTGGGTTGTTGCTGGGTATAGGTGTCTTGCTTGGGCTGAGTGGTACCGAGAGGGACGCCAGATTCGACGTGGGTGTTTGTGTTGGGGTGGCTGGTCGTTGCGGTGGAGTTGTTGCGGGTGCGGATGAACCAGAAGATGGTGGAGGCTAGGGTTACGGCGAAGAGAATGCTAGGGCAGTGTTAGCGTTCGGGGGCCCTCTGGGATGGTGTGAATGTGGAGTTGGTGGGGTTAGAGGTCTGTAGGTCGGATAGATGATCTTTTGGTAGAAGGTAGGGAAGGGAAGAATGAATAACTTAAAAATCTAGGAGAAATTTCCGTATGGGGAAAGGGATTAGGTATGTAATGAAAGGAAGTGAGATTAGGACGTTATTGTACGCACGTCATTATAGCATCAAGGCCAACCTTCGCGCCGATGGAAGAACCTCCATAATGGGCCGAAACAAGTCTGGGCTCGAGCGATCGCGCAAGTCCCTTGGGGGCAGGAGATGTGTCTCGCTTGTATAGAATTACATCGCATGAGCAGAGGAGGTTGTCGAACCAGAGTTCGCCATAGCCAAAGCCGCACGCATTGCAGATGTCGGAGCAGTTGTAGCTGGAAGTCGCCGAGGCTGCGAGCCAGAATACGAGGAGCAGTCCGTCAAGGAAGATTTGTCCCCAGATGAACCACGGGAGGATTCTGAGAATTTCTCGTGGGCCCGTGGCAAAAAAGAAGTATAATAAACCAAGGAGGGCGATGACCGACTAGACACGGTGAGTTACAGAGATGGTAGGTGGGGGTCAGGAAAAACCGTACGACGGCAAGATTGAAATTGAGCTTGGAGGGAGCGCTGCAGCCAAGGTTATGGAAACTCGTCACACCTGCAGCGGTGATTCCAAGAACAACAATAGAGATGACAATCTGGAATAGGCGGATGAACCAGATCCATGAGAAGCCTCGAGGGGAAGTCTTGTCGCGAGTGTAGATTTGTAATGCCATTGCTGCGATAGAAAGGAATACCTAGGAATCTAATATGGGATTCGAGAGAAAAGCAGAAAGGCGTACAACGCTTAACAATTGACAACGATTCAATGGCAGTAAGCCCCCATCTTGTACTCGGTATGCGAGACATGGGCAGTACCACAGTATTCAGTAGTGACTCAACAAGAAAAGAGGCTGCCGTTCAGCTCGACGGCCACGCGCTTAGACTTGCGAAGTTGTCAAGTTCTAGACAAGCAGTCACGCTCAATGGGGGATTAGTTCGGACGCCCCCAATGGCCCATAATCCCATTGGTCAAGTCGTACCAATCAGCATGATGATTGTGACAGCCTGACAGGCCGCATAAGTGTTGTCGCTGCTGGCTAAGGGGGCCCTTTTGCTTTTCTCGCCCTCGTCGTTGACTTGGAGATGAGGGTCTCGGCAACGCGAGTTTGTGATTGGGTGACCGCATTGGTGGCTGCATTACTGTGTAGAACTATTGGAATTGCAACTAAATCACGAGTTTACTTACTCAGGGCTGGACGCTTGGCATGCTCTCTGTATACGTTCCGTGCAGTTAATTTTTTTAATTGATCAAGGTACCGTACCGAGTCAAGGTCCAAGCAATTAGATCGGGATCTTACCTTTATTTAGCTATTCTATTGATTTCTTTATTTCGACACCTTGATTCTTAGTGCCATTCAGCCATAAGACAAGGCTTTTCATGTAAGAGATGCTTGCCATAAGATATAGTCTTACATACCAACTACATAATACGGTACGAAGTACGTGATTGTGCGCAACGTCCAAGAATGAATCTGCTTTGACTTCCTGAGCTGCCTGTCAGCGACGGCGAGACTCGTATTCGCATCTTCTCTGCCAAGAAAACCTGAGTGACTGAGTAACCTAGCTTGGAGAGGCAGGCATAATTCAGTGGTGAGACAGAGCTGTAAGAAACACGATGCCCGAGCAGGCTGCTCACGAGTCATCACCATTGGCAATGTTCAGTGTTCGAGTTCATACGTCGACCGGTTAAGTACAAACTCGTGAACAAAACAAAGCAATCGATCATGCAAATGCTTCTCCAGGCATTCGGATTATCAAGTCATTGTGAGACCCGTCAAACAATACCTTTTCGTACGCTTGACCGTCATGCGCATTTCTAGAATTCTTCCCTAATTTCAAATCATTGTACTCCTCGCTCTAATTGCGACAAGCATCTCCTACCACATCAGTGAAGAATCTCTCAAGAGAGGCTGCTCTACAATTCATGTTGTACGATTTATTACTTCCTGTGGAACTAGACTACAATGGTTTCATCCTTGTTTTGAACATCGTGTAGCATAGTTCTATACGGAATACTGTATGAACAACTATGCAAGAGATTGCATGATTTCTGTCAACTTCGCAGCTCGTGTACACCATAAGCAGAGTCCAGCTCTGGCTTCATCGACTCGCCGTGTAGTTCACCTACCTTGACACTTGCGGTCATTGGTCTGGGGGTTTTATCTTCAATCTGTGTTGTGTGCTCGTTTTGACGTGCTTTCTATGACACCTGCAGAAGAAGAACACGGTTGATATCAAGATAGCGGTGCCAATGCCTATGCCCACACCCAATCTAATTTCCCGCCACGACTTATGCCAGGTGACCTATCTGTCACTTTCGTCGCTGACGTTCCCGTTGCAGAGGTGGTTTGGGTAGATACTCCAATTGAAGGTACTTCAGTTGGAGAGATTTCAGTTGAAGATATTCTAGTTGTTGGTGCTCCGGCTGAAGATGTTGACCCGCCAGTTGAGGTCTCTGAGGATCCTCCAATTGGGGAAGTTGCAATGGAATGTCCAGCAAGCGTATAATAAGAGCTTAACTGGGCCGATGCACTTGGGATCACGGCATCATTGTGGACATTGATTTCTGCATTTCCTTGTCCTTGGTCGCAGCAAGTCTGGTTGTCGGGAAATGGACAGACAGCTTTATATATACAAAGTGTGACATTCTCATAACTAAAGTGGTCGAAGTTTAAGGAAGAATGCCCCAAGTCTCAAAGGATGCAGATCAACTTCCGTTCTTGATGATTTTTGATATGTAAAACCTGGGAATTGGAAGAAGAGACTGACTTAGAGCGTAAGGGCATGCAGTGTCTTCAAAGGTTCATCCGTGCACGTTCCGACCACCCTCGTCTGTGTCTCTTGACCATTGGTACAAAACAGATTGCTCTTGCAAATCAACCCACTCGCGCAATAAGAGCTGACCTAGGAACAAGATTTCGCAATAATCGAGGCGACGACAAGCCAAGTAAGGAAACACCAATATTGGCATCAGGATCGCATGGAATATCGTTAGAAGAAGATTGATCGTAGCGGAAGCAATCTTTGAGCTGAGCAAGTAAAAGTGGTAGAAGACCATAACAGATGAAAAGCAAGCTTTTGCTCGTTGTGCTTCTCGTCAGTAATGAAGCATTGAGAAATCTGACTCGAGCAAAAAGCCACTGCGTCAACAAATCTTTATTAGTCAATCAAGTATAATAGGGCCATGCATAAGACCATACTGCAACCCATTGCAGATGGTAATGTCTGGGACTGTATAAAGGTAGAGTCGCAATTAGCTTCTATTTGACAGGTTCGGCAGCTATATTGTTTAAAGATCAATAATAAGTGGTGGAATGGGTGGACTGTAAACCGGAAAGAAATCGGCTGACAGCCAGTAAAGTATCACTACCAGCACGGATCCCTCGGATAGCCTTAAGAGGGTCGGCCCGCACAGCGCTCCACGAGGCGAGATCCTTACCGATGTTAACATAGTTCAAATGGCTCGAGCCGTCAGACACGCACCGGGCGATGGGATATCTTGCGCTTGGAGTAATTGCTGCTTCATTGTCCCTATTTATCTACAAGCGTGATCTTCTGGTGAGACGTCTGCTTGGTCGTGAGGATCCAAAACAAGGGACTAGAGATCAATCTGGAAATCCACAAGACCGAGATAAAGATGCAAAACATGCAGGAGAAGCCGTAATAGAGAAGCATGGCTTATTATCTAGCCCCGCTGCCAACCGTATCGATGTGGAGGAAAACAACGCATCCCCGCAAACAACCCCGAAAGCACAGGCTCGGACGACGGATGGAGATCCGATACCGTCTTTCACACTTGACGAGGATGAAAGCGCCAAGATAGAAGGGCACGCTATTCCCGATGAAAGAGAGACGGCTATGGAGAATATAGCTGCATCTCTACCACAGCAAAAGCAGCAATCTAGTCGGCTTCTCATGCCTCCACCCGCTCGCCCAAACCCAAACTCCAAACGAAAACCCGCAACGGCCTCCCAAACACTCATGCCACCGCCATCGCGACCACCATCCACCATTTCCACCCTCAAGGCCCCGCTCAAATCATCATCAACCCTCCGCCCGCCTCCCTCAGCAGCCTCAAACCTCCGCGGCCCTCCATCCCGATCCCTCGCCCCCACTCCATCCTCCCTCGCCCCCTCAACCTCCACCCTCTCTCCCTCCTCCCGTCCCTCAAAGAAAGTTCTCCTTTCCCCGGGCCACTCACCGCTCGACTGGGCCCACCTCATCAAATACCCTCCCACCCCCACCTACCTCCGCGGCGCCTCCGTCCCTCCGCACCTCATCCGCGTACCACCCTCTCTACTCAAATACCACAACGGCCGAAGAGGAAAAGATGCTTGGGGCGTGTGGCAGGGGAAAGTGTATAACCTCACACCGTATATGAAGTTTCATCCGGGTGGGGAGAGCGAGTTGATGAAAGGGGCCGGGAGGGAAAGGGATGCAGAGAGGTTGTTTTTCGAGGTGCATCCGTGGGTTAATTGGGAGGGGATGTTGGGGGAGTGTTTGGTTGGGGTTTTGGTGGGGGAGAATGAGGTGGGGAAGGAAGGGGAGGGAGGGTTGGAGGAGATGGATTAGTAGTGTGGAGTGTATAGATACAAGAGACTATATGAAGCAAACAAGTTCGACGCATCAAATATCTTGCCACAATCGCAAATTCCTTTCCTCATTTGCACAGCAACCACGTCGGTTCATGGAAAAGACTTGCGAGAACTTCCAAAGGACATGTGTTTTATGAATATATTTCTCGCGAGAAAATTATTCGAACCAATTCAATTTTTCCATCTGATTATTTGACGACGTTGGGAAGTGTCAAACATCGCTCTTAACAAACGTCATCCTTCAAACCAATAATGCCTCTTCTACTAGTCCAACCGTTCGGTACAGCTATCTACTACAATCGTTTTAAAATCAGTCAATACTCTGGAAAGCTTTTGGTCCTGATATCATCACACAGTGTATCGATATTCTTTCAACAATCATTCAGACTAAAAAGGATACCTTCGTTTCACAACGGTACACTTCTATTCCGTATAGGAAAAGTTAACTGAGTCATTGCGAAAACCGCTCAGCCGCTCATGATGGTTTATCCCTCGATGATGAAAAGTCACGACTAGTTGAGCGAGCAGCTGGTGTTTGCGCTATGATGTTTGATAAATTTCGGACTTGGTTGGGGTTTAAACATCGTAAGAGCATTTCTCAATTTGCCGAAAATATGTAATGGCAAAGTATTGTTTTTGACTGCGGGCTTTGAGTCCCATTGAGGGCGCAAGCTTCTTTATAGGGACAGGTTTTTCAGTCGGTAGATAAGAGTGAAGGAGCGTAGGTTTGAGGTAATGCAAGTAAGGCATCATAGATTTTGTTTTTCGGGGAAGCATAAAACAGCTTAGGAAGCAGATGGAGAGAGGGAGATCCTCTGAAACATGTCTGCGTTTATTTTATCCCTGGCACTTGCCTTCACCGATATAAGCTTCCTTCCAGATACTAAGCACACATCCACCCAGAACATCCACCTTCCACGAAGACCCTATAACTCACTCTTGTCCACCCCCTCGATATCCATCAACTCCGTCTCAAAAACTACCCCCACATTAGCCCACCATCCCATTCCTAATGCCATCCCGATCCCTTCACCCATCAAAAAGAACAAAACCAAAAAAAACTCACCCAACGTACTCCCCCCCGGAATCTTCCCCCCCATCGCCCGATCCCCATACCCAAACTCGGGCGGAATCGTCAACTTCCTCTGATCTCCAATACACATATTCAACAGCCCCTCATCCCAGCCCTTGATCACCTGCCCCCGCCCCACTGTGAAAGTCAACGGCTGGCTGCGGCTGTAACTGCTGTCGAACTCGCTGCCGTCGGACGCGAGCGTGCCGCGGTAGTGCACGGAGATTTGGTCACCGCGGGTCGTTTTGCGCGTGCAGTCGACGGTTTTTGTATACTCGGTTGTGACTTCGGCGGCCAGGAGGGGGGTGGCGAGAAGGGAGAGCAGGGTGAGGGTGGGGATGTACATTTCGAATGGGTTTGGTGGAGAAATGGGGGTTTAGAAGATTAGGGAACTTGGAGAGGAGGGTTTGAGGGGAGAAGTGGTCTTTCGATATGCAGGGCAACAAGCGGGGTCTTAGCGGATGACTGCCCGCGCCACCCCACTTATTGTAGGAGGTGTCAGTGCTACCTTAGGTAGTGTACAACTTTACGTGGACAAGATCCCCCTATAACTCGGATGATAAATACGGCTACATAGAGCACAAACACTTTGTCCAATTGCTTATTACTTTGCTCACAAACATATGACATTTGATTCCTCTTTACATTTTCCCAATGTGTTTGGTCATTGGATCACCTGATATCGCGACACGCGTAACTAGTTCCCTAAGCGCTCCCGCGTAAAGTACCTGTCCGTTACCTGTCAGGCCTAGCCTTGCACGTCGTGTCTTACCAGTTTACGGAGTACAGAGTAGTCCATGGATTATTGTCCCCAGAACTTTCCGATGCCATACAATGTGGACTTTGGAATGTGACAGCAAAATCCTAGAAGGCAAGCGAATATGGCTACGTCCCGGGAAAAAGTATCTGTTCGGAAGGACAGCAGTGCAGAAAGGAAGAAACACTGGGTTCATGATTGATGAGAAATCGGTCTCTCGCAAGCACCTGACACTATCTGTATCAGCGATCAGGCCTGGTGACGGATCGCGGGTGAACGCTCGGTCGGAGGTTACACTCAAAGACGAGGAAACTAAATTTGGTACTGAATTTGATAGTGAGCGAGTCACAGGTGCGCAGAAGATCTTGAAAAATGATGAGCATACTTTCAGGCTCGGAAAGACGGCGACTCTTTTCAGAATCAAATGGCAGCCGGTAGTCTTGTCATTTTCACTAAGCTCGAAAGAGTTGAAAGGTGGAAAAGATCCCCTAGTTGCCATACGAAATCGATTAGAAGACCTAGACATCAAAGTCGTCTTGCCGTACATCATCGAGAAAACAACCCATGTTGTTTCCAGCAAACGAAATACCGCCAAAGGTCTTCAGGCCCTGATTAATGCCAAATACATAGTTTCGAATTCTTTCGTTGACGCCCTTGTCTATGTCACCACGCCGGGAGATCTGGATGAGCCAGAGTCTCTCTCCCCACTAGAAGAGGACTTCGATGGCAGCTGGCCGGACGCCTTGCAACATGTACCACCAAAGGGTCATGAACCGAACGAGCGTCCAGTAGAGTTTTTCGCTCCGGAGAAACTACGTGGCAACGTTTTTGAGGGTTATACATTCGTCTTTTGTGACCAAACACAGTTCGAGTCACTGCAAGCTCCCATCACCAATGGAGGGGGAAAGGCACTACAGTTCGAACTCAGCCCAGGCAAAACATCCGTGGACGAGCTTGTGCGCTACGTCAAAAACGTCGCTGGCGAGAAAGGCGTCGGCGAATTCGAAGATGGAAGCGAAGGAAAAGGGGTTGTTGTTGTCAAATTTAGAAGCAAAGATTTTCCAGAATGGGCCGCAGAGCTCTGTACACAGGTGGCTCTGGCCCTCGACCAACGACTAATAGAACAGAATGAATTCATGGATGCTATATTGACAAACGATGCTAGTGTACTTAGGAGGCCGTTACTCGAGGAAGATGAAGAAGGTAAGTAAAGTCGATTGGATCTAATAATGCCAGCACTTTCACTATGGCGACTGACTACTGCGCTGGATGAGTCATAGTTTCCAGCACCAGTCGAGCCGCAATTCAATCACAGAATGCCGCACCACTAGTGGAGGCCGCTGAGCCAGCGACCTCGCAGGCTGCGCCGAGACGGGCGCGACTTCGAGGGACTGCTGTAAGCCGCTTCAAGGGGTTCGATGATGAATTTGACGATGCGCCAGCTCCTCCCCGGACGCAGAATGAAGTAGTCGAGTCGCAGATGAGCAGCCTGCCCAGTGGTCGAAGGTCCCAAAGACACGCGGTAAGTAGCTGAATTTGTTGAAGAACTTGTCGGGGAACTAATTGTTGGCAGTTTTCCGCCTCTTTCGTAGACTCCCAAATGGACGTAGACTCATACGCTCCTGAAAACGCTAACACAGAAACCCAAAATCTCAAGAAGAGATCCGCAGCGGAAATGGATGAAGAGGACGAAAAGGACCTTGTAGATCAGCTTTTACCCGCAGCAGCAGCCATGAAGCGTCGCAGAATTGAAGAAGAGGAAGAAGCGGTGCGGACTGGAAGATCTACTCAGCGGTCGTTCGGCCACATACAAGAGGAAGCTGAAGTGGAGAAGCCGAGGAAGCCCAAGAAGGAAGTAAACATCAAAGAAGTAGTCCGGCAGCGACGTGAAGCAGAAGAGGATGCCGTAAGACGAGAAGAAGCGGGTCTCAGAGACGACATGGATGGTCTCGATGTGGAAGGAATGAGGAATCTCGCCGTCGTGGAAGAAATGGAGCTTCCCGACCGCGCAGTGCGACCACAACGAAAACGAGTCAACGACACCGGCAGTCGATGGGACGAGCGCTGGAATGGCCGGAAAAACTTCAAGAAATTCCGCCGACAAGGGGAAGGCACGCAAGCGCGACGCGGCCAGAGCGTCATCGTCCCGCTCGAAGAAGTCAAGAAGAAAGATTTCGGTATCGGCGAGGACTATTGGCTCGACAGCGACAAGTCGAAGAAGAGGCGGAAAGCCAAGGACCGTGCTTCGCAGTCGCAGAGCCAGCCTTTTGCCACCGTGCGCGAGGAAGAAGTTACGGATCTTGGAGGTGAAGATACCTTGGGAGATGTTGATATCGAAACCCCCGCGCAGAGTACGAATCGCTCTCAGCTTGCAAGCGGGAAAAGGCCGGCACCGGATCGTGCTGGAAGGGGTCCGGCGGCTAAGAAGCAAAAGACCTTTGCTGTTAGGGAAGTGGATAGCGAGAGCGAGGATGAGCTGCAATTCAGGTTCAAGAAGAGGCGGTAGAATTTTGGTTCTTAATTGTAGAGCATATAGCTTCTTTGGCCTGGGCATATATTTAGCTTCTAACATATCCAACACACCAACACCTCACTGCCCCATCTCCTCCCTCACCCTTATAAGTATACAAACCCCCACCCTCTACCATCTCAGCGCTTTCCCCTAGTCCTCCATCGCCCTCTCCCCCATGGCCTCCACCGCCCTCTCCAACTCCCGTATCCTCCCACCAACCCTCCTACTCACTTCCTTCCCCACTTCTCCCGCCGACTCCGCCGTCGCCTTCTCAAACGCTTCTTTCAGCTTTGCCAATTCTTCGTTTGCGGCAGCGCGGTCGTCGGCAGCGTAGACGGTTTTCTTGTCGGTTTCGTCGGAGGCGATTTCGAACTTTGGGGGGTTTGTTAGGATGGATAGGGGGAGGAGGTTGGGGGTGAGAGGATGTTTTTTTGGGGGGGGAGGGGGGGGATACTTCGTCTTTTGCGGTTGCGTACCTAGCACCAAGTCAGTACCATGATCACTAGTTTAGATGCAAAAAGAGTTACATACAGTTCCTGTATCTCATCCAGTATCTCGTCCGCATTCGTCTTACCCGCGTAGTTGCACCATGCTCCGCTGGTGAACGAGCGGGGCGCCGCAATTGGAACGGACGATTGAGAGCATTTCGGGTATAGATGGGGATATCTCCGAGTGGGACACCGGATGGTGAGCGCGCGAGCGCGGAGAACGGTTGTTCTGATTATCATTATGTGGAGGATTGGAAGATTCAGCGGCGCGCTGGGATGACGATGACGCAGTGGAAGGACGGCAGAAAATATTGACCGCCTGCGCTTAGGTGACAGCCGCAGGGTACTCGAGACCGAACTGTTTGCTCACAAGGCTGCTCTGAGCTCTGCGGCTCCAATCCCACCTTCACAGGCTCACCACAGCTTTACATCCGGTTTGCATAAGTTACCTGACTTCGCTGAACATGGCAGATCTACAGCAGACACGCTCAGTCGATGAAAGTCCCATTTCTCCCGTCGAGCGCCGCAACTCGCTTGAGAAGTATCTCCAGATGAGGCCCGACCCCAAAGATCTAAAGGATCGAAACATCTTGAAGGATACCAAAGCCGCTCCGTACATCTGCCTGAAAACCATAGGTGGAAGTCTCCAATACTAACAAGAAACCCCAGGGCACTCCAATCCGCGGCACAAGAGCTAGAGCGTCAGCGCGCCACCGATAGCTTGAAGAAGGGATTGGAAAAACGACCAGAGCGCGACCAGCTGATTGAACGTAAGCCTGGCTCCAGAACTTGTCCCATTGGCAACCTCCCTAACTAGCTTGCTGATTCTGCCCCTCTCTTAATAGGCAACATCCTCCCCGACTCGACCGCAGCGCCGGCGCTACAAGGCCAGCAAAGAGAACTCGAAAAGCACATGCGTGCCAATAGTCTAGAACAGAAGATCCAGCACCGACCTAAGCCGGAGGAGCTGATCAAGGAAGGGATTCTCACCGCCAACGAGGATCCTACGAAGGAGTGATTTAGAATTAGTTGGGATGACCGAAGCGTATACCCGGCTGAAGATGGCTTATGTCTAGATGTCAACAGAGATATCATGGCGCTTCGGATGTGTTTATCGAGGATCTTCATTACGCAATTAATTGCTGCCGCATTTTATGTTCTCAGTAGCTCTCGACTGGCTCTCTTCCCCTCTCCTCAGAACCTATGTCCGGTACCCATCCTTTGGGTCTTTCCCTTCCCCTTATGATCATTCCATAGACCGCATTCTCGACCTTCTCAACGCAAGTCTTCATGACCTCCATTTTCTTGTCCAAATCTCTCTTCAGTGGTGACCCACCCCCACTTCCGTGTGTAATGTCCAACGCCACGAAAGATGTTCTCAGCGACCTCAGCTCTGACAAGATGTCCGTACCCTCATGCTCCGAAGCTTGCGCCGAACCACGAGGTAACACTCCGTTGGTAGCCATACTCGTAATTGCGAACCTCATCAACTCCCCAACAAGATCGAAAAGCCCCAATACGTAGTCATCCTCCGTCAATCTCACGCCTCCCGGTATCTTTGATTGAGCTTCATCGTAGGTGATGAGTCGTTGAGTCTCGACATAATGCTGAAAGGAAACGGCCTCCACGTATTCCTGTACGCCTCCAGAAATCTGCCGCTGGTAGCGCCACGCATTGATGTCCTGCAAGTCAGGAGAAACCGATCTGACAAGGTCATTGATCTGTTTTTGGCGGGGTTCATTCTCTTTTGCGACCTTGTCAGGGACAGGAGCTTGAAGTTGGCGAACGCTGCGGGAAACATTGTGTCAATTGAGAAGTTGAAAGCTGACTTTTGGAGCCATGTACCGTTGTAAAGAGAAGATCCTAGCTTCTAGTGAGTAATCCTTCATGCTACCCGTATACCATGCTCACATCTTCTTGCTCAGAGCAGTAATGTCCCTGGAGGCCTTGATAATGCGCTCCCGCCGATCGTGGTGCTCGTCCAGCTCATTGCGGAAAGCCTCGAACATTGGCATGAAGGGCGAAGCTTGTGTAGAAGTCTCCATCTCTGCGGTATCGTAGCGTGGTCGTTTGTTAGGGTTCATGGCTTTTGTAAAGATTGGGATGTTTATCAGATCTCTGTCAGAATGCATGGCAGCATGGATGATGCCCGAAGCTCGCTAAGCCCTGTAGAGTTGCAAGGTAGGGTTTTGATCTCAACCTCAATACAATGGGGTTTCGTGGAATTGGATATGGCGTCTTTTCTTTCTTCATAAATGTTCCCAGTCTATTGAAATCGCGATGCAAGCCTGCTTTATGTTTTCACTGTCAATGTCCGCTTAAATGGAAACCTTTAAACGGCCATTACCAATGTCCTCCTTCTTCACCAACCCAGTCATTTTCTCTTCCGCTATAGCTCTTCGCATCGTACTCCTCTTCTACGGCCTCTTTCAAGACGAATACTCTCCTCTCAAGTACACAGACATCGACTATTTCGTCTTCACAGACGCCGCCCGCTACGTTTCCCGCGGCCTCTCCCCCTACGAGCGGGAAACCTACCGCTATACGCCCCTTTTAGCATGGCTTCTTCTCCCAACCGCCTGGCCTGGCACAGCATGGTTTTCTTTTGGGAAAGCGGTCTTTGCCGTCTCAGATATCGTTGCCGGCTGGCTCATCGTTCTGGTCCTGCGGTCCCCTGACGGCGGTAAGGTGACCACGGAACGCGCCCTTAAGTTTGCTAGTATCTGGCTTCTGAATCCTATGGTCGCTACCATCAGCACTCGAGGTAGCTCTGAGGGACTATTGGGCGTACTGGTGGTCGCTTTGCTCTGGGCAGTGACCCACCGGCGGATAACGCTCGCAGGAGTCCTGCTGGGTCTGGCGGTCCATTCAAAGATCTACCCCTTTATCTATGGGCCTTCGATAATCTGGTTCTTGGAAGAGCCATCTTTACACCCTTCCCCACGTACACCAGAGCCACAACCCTCAGCAAAAACAATCCTGCTTCGCTCCTCACGGACCATTCGCCATTTCTTCAACCGCCCCCGCCTCACCCTCCTCCTCACCTCCCTCACCACCTTCACCTCAGTCAACCTCCTAATGTACACCATCTACTCCACCCCGTTCTTCACCCACACTTACCTCCACCACCTCACCCGCATCGACCATCGCCACAATTTCTCCCCCTACAACACACTCCTGCATCTTTCCTCCGCCCTCCCCTCTGAAACCAGCAAGTGGCACTTCGAGTCTCTGGCTTTTATCCCGCAACTCGCTCTCAGCGCCGTGTTGATCCCGCTAGTACTGGCGAAGCGGGATTTGGCTGGGGCGATGCTGGCGCAGACGTTTGCGTTTGTGGCGTTTAACAAGGTGTGCACGAGTCAGGTGAGTATCTTCAGCCACTACTACAAGTGATTGAAATAAGCTTACCTATCAAAGTATTTTCTCTGGTACTTGATCCTCACCCCCTTCTACCTCCCTTACTCCTCTCTCCTCTCCTCTCTGAGGCTTGGCGTGACAGCCGCAACACTTTGGGTCGTCTCTCAAGTAAGTTGACTCTTCCTATCCCCTCAACCTCATTCCCTCTTAGTGGCTTCTCCTCCACTTTTTCTCTCTTACCCCTTCCACACCTGCGTCCCCCCTTTACCTCCCTCTTTCCCCTCTCTACATCCGTCCCCCCCCCCAAACTAACCCCTAAACAGGCCATCTGGCTCCACGCCGCCTACAACCTCGAGTTCCTCGGCCTCAGCACTTTCGCCCCCGGTATGTTCCTCAGCAGCCTTTTATTCTTCGCCGTAAACATCTGGATCTTGGGGATTATTGTGCGGGATGTTGGAGCGCAAGCGGCAGGGGGAGAAGGGATAGGGTTGGCGAAGAGAGGAAGGGGAAGGAAGAGTGAAGGAAGTAAAGGTGACTTGATGTGACATGGACAGCGCCACATACGATACAGCGCCGCGCATATTACAACTCCCATATCGCCTCCAGCCTATCTATCTACCTTCCCTAAGATCTCAACAATTATGTAGCTACCATTATCACCCGCCTAACCATTCCGTTCCCATTTTCCTATGCCACAAAACACTGTGAATATGGACCCAAGCGCCTATGCAGTAGAATAGAGTGCAAAAGGGACTAAGCCCTCCAGCCTATCCCGCTCCCACAAAGCCCTTAATATCTTATACGCCTGGTATTACCACCCCCGCTTTTGCCATGCGATAAGACTCCCAAAGCGCGATGCCCAAGCGCCCCCGAAACCCATAAACGCCCGCTAAATATGCATACTTTGTCCGATTCCAGCCACCGTACGCATTAACCATGCACGCATCAAAAACTCATCGCCCCACCTTCGGCCAAGGCAGCATAACTCTCCACTCTGATACTCTTCGGCCGAGACCGGAGACTTCTTCCATCCACCAGGCCGTCCCCGCCAAGCCCCTCCGCCAAGCCCAACTCCTCATACCCGGCCCCAGGTCTCGCCTCCCTCAGTAGCCCCAGAATCTCCTCGTTCCAGATCCCCGACACCTTGGGCCCCTTGATCTGGAAATACGGGTTCATGAGCGGATAGGGGGAGTCAAGGTCGATGAAGCGGATGCGGAGGGAATTCAGCGAGGGGTAGACTTTCAAGCAGCGCACCGCGGAGATGACGAGGGTGGTGAAGAGGGAGATAAAAGGCCAGCTGTGGATGCCTGTGATGTCGTTCCAGGCTTTGGCGTCGCGGCAGCAGTTTTTAACGATTAGATCGACAGATTTAAGCCGGGAATTATCACGGTGATTTATTGCGGATTCGGCTGCGGTGGAGAAGAGACAGCCGCAGACGCGGCCGGTGTAGGTCAGGGTTTCGAGCTGGGGCGCTATACGGCCAAGATCCTGACAGATATGGTGGGTGGGGTAGACTTTACGCCATTTTTCTAGAAAGGACGATTGCTTGCCGTAGAGGCCTTCAAGGCAGATGTTGATGTGGGTGATTGTAGGCGGGAAATGTCGAAGAATGGCGCACATTGCGACGTAAGATTCGGTCTTGGGTTTAGAATAGGTGCAGTGCCATTCTCGAAGGTTTGGGACGGCACGGACAATGGTGTGGAAGTCGGCGTCTTTCCGGATGATGTTCCAAGCGCCCTTGAGAACAAGAGCAGTGATCCTGGGTAGGGCCGGCATTTGGCGTTCGGTGTTGTAGCGGACTTTTGAGAGTTGAAGCAATGGGTTTCCTTGACTTGAAGATGCGATTGTTGCGAGACTGGCCTGTCGGAAATGCTGAATCCTTGGAGGTTTCTTACAGTGGCCACCTTCAATGGTAACGCAGCATGCCGCCGGGAAGAGTCCCTGGGCACAGGCAAAAATCTCCTCCAGCGTAGCGTTGTGTGAGGAAAGTTGATAAGCCAGAGCAAGATTATTGGCATCATCAATAATTCCGGGACTAGGCGGCGAGTTTACAGCAATTGGCCAGATGTGAGTCTGTTGAGGAAGGTTCGGTGGAAAGAATGGCTGCTGTGTACTCGCTCTCATTTCCCAAACAGGTACCCAGAACTCTATATGCCGAACATGTGGTTGGAGATGGGCGTGAGTCAAGAACCAGTCCCCGCATTCTTCTATCTCTGCCTTTGTACCTTTGACCCTTACTTTGCTCGAGATTAGCACATATCAGATACACTTCGGATACTCCACCTACTGTGTCGGTACAGTCTCTCCTGTATCATGCACCTCCATGATCTTGAGACTAAGGCTAGGTCGGACAGCTGCTTCCTCCGAGGGTGCCGCATTGCAGTGCTCCAATTTCGTGCTCCATGGTTCCACCCGGGTGTACCTGTTGATGTTGGACCCAGGTCGCCGACTAGAAAGCCAACCACTTCTTCTAAGATCTCAGCGGGTAAGTCGACGAAAGATGTGGCTGGAGGATGTGTATCTCGTGGGGTATTTGGTGTCAAGGTAGGAAAGTGGGTTTCGGCTTGGGTAATGGTCGGAGATTCGGCCACGGACAGAGGACGCAGAGATATGTCATCTTCAGGCTTATGCTTGTGTCGAATAGTCTTTGGGATCAACTTCCGGAACGATTCTTTTGCTGAGCTTGTGAGAGTTGCGGGACACTGGCTTGTTGAAGATATGGGTAGATCGACGGCGCTGAGCATTCTGAGTAGATCCAACGTCGAAAGATAGAGCTTGCTTAGATGGATTGGCAAACAGGGTCTAGCTAGAAGACTTAGTAGACATTGAGTGTAGAGGTGAGGTACGAACGAACCTAGACAGTTGGTGAAGATGGTACCATCGTGTGCGGGGTTTCAAGGTATGGCTGTTCTGAATGATGCCATCACAGTGTAAATTCGCGGATCATACCCACAGGATAGGAGGGTGTTGATGTGACATGAGAAATGGCGCGCTGTAAAATGTTGTCTGTAGGCGCGGAGCGTGCTTCAATTCGAAAAGTGGTGAGAGGTGAGAAGGAGGTCCTTGACACGCACTCGGACTGCTGCAGTTCCACTTTCGTTTCGGCAATCAAATTGAGGCTTAGCTTCACCTTGGCCGCGGATCCGACATTTCCTACATTCTTCTTCTTCCTCCTCACCTCCCCTTACAGCATTGGTGCTTATTGGAAGTAGCCTCACATTTCCAGTATGAGCTGCTGATATTCTGGGTCTAGGCAATACTGCAATATTGCATAATAGATACAGCACTAAATCGCAAATGTAAGCAAGTAAAGTACCTTAATGCCCTGTCTCCCAGGGTTTGCTGTTTTATATTGACGGCCATGGAATTTGCTCAAACAGCGCCCTGGAGACTGTTGAACTCGTGGACGCAAGGGAACTCGGTAGATCACTATCTAATTGACCGCATCTAACCTGGGAGAATTCATTGCAATCCAGGTTTTGTGTCACTGGTGTGGTTTCCTATCTCTTTGAGCTTCCGGTTCCGCTGTTGATGATTCATTCATAGAAAGAGAAAGCACTGCTGGGAGTTCTCTCTACGAATGTTTTACTCCGTGGTCGATTACAAGAAGTTTCTCATGAGTACAAGAAGTTTCTCACGAGTAGGAGCCATTGACATCCATAGCACGTAAGATCGAGGCTGAACGCACTGGGAAAGATTCTTCAATATGTGATGCAGAGCCGCAAGCTATGCCAGCATGAGTTGGCCATACAAGATTACCTTGCGTTATCGTCTCCGACTTATGCATTGATTTGATATAAGCACATCTTCGGCACAACAGCAGTCATGAAGATGGAAGACTGAGTTGCAATTTGACATGCGTGCTATACTCGGTTTCCACAACTGGCGTGGCGATAAAAATCGTGAAACGCGACATTTTGAAACAGAAGCTTGACGTCTATACTGTCTATTGTGTATGGAAGAACGCACTAAGCCATGCAAGTGCTTGTACCAATTATATACCACAAGGAAGAAAGGGATTGGTCTACAAGGGCATCGATATCAAAGCTCTCCATGGTCGTACTTTTGTATAATCGACTGGGCGGCAGTTGTGTCTGGGCGACCCATCCTCCCATTTCTCAGCTCACTGATGGCCACATCGAAGCGAGCACCAAAGAGGTATGCAATGCCGATCTGTTTTCGATGTTAGTGTATCCGTAGAAGGAATTGATTGCCGGTTGACTTACCATGATGCACGATATGATGAACAATGTTCCCATCACAGCCGCCAATAGGTAGACTAAAAGAACCGTTAGCATAGGCTATAGCAAACATTTGAATACAGCTCATACTAGTATCCCATTTCGCCTCCTCTATCGATGCATCTTTTTCGATTTGCGCTGGCGCTTTGGGTGCGGGTTGGTTCTTCGCTTCCAGTATAAGGGCTTTCGGGTCCTGAGAAGGGAATATCGATTCGATGAATTGTTCGATCTGCGCGAAGTCTTTAGATGAGAAGATAATGCACCAAACGCTATCGTACTAACCTTTCCACAGGCGATACTGATCTTGAGAAAGTTGGGGTCTCTAGGCGTATTCCTTTTGTGGATTTTGCGGGTGAATCTTCTGAAGACCTCGCAGACTAGCTTTAGATTCTGAGTGGATTCTGTCATAATCGCGCATGCTGATCCTTTCGTGATCTTTACGTTCTTCTTCAATATTTGTGGGTTTCTGAAAACTTTTTCCAGAGTTGCTATTGCCATTGACTGAGGTATTGCTGCGAAGTTAAACACAGACTGCTCCTTAATACCGGCCAGGTAGAACAGGCACTCGTCTGCATGAGTCAGAGAATTCAAGACCATCTCAGAACTGCAATTCAGAGCCGCGTCGAGGTGTTCCGGCTTGAAGAGGTCCTCAAAGTTGGTGACGTACTTTGACCATATTTCCTTGGGCCAGAATCGTCTCTTGTCGTCAAAGTCCTCTTTAATATCCCGAATAATGTTCGTCTTTTGTAAGAAGAGACCCATTGATTCCTGCAAACTGGGTCGGTCAAGTAGAGCTACATTCGCAAGACCGCTTTCGACGAAAAGGCGAGTGAGACCGTTTCCAACCAAGCCCGCAACGTAATGACAGTAGAGGTCGTAGTCCTTGATTGTGTTTACACCATTGGCATTGTGTTCTGCGTTGTTGGCATAATCTGCCATCCCGTTGCCCATCTTCTGGGTGATGTCCTTGATTATTTCGCGGTATACTGGCTTCACCTTCAAAAATTCCTCGATTACGGCATTAAAGTGGACAAGCAAACCGCGATCCTTTTCATCCGGGCCATTACCATCAAAGGTCCATCCTTCTTGTTCCGTGATCTTGTAGAAGCCTCTTAGCAATGGGTCCTTTTTCTCCAGAGGTATGGTCATATCATCTTCGATTGTATCCAAGCCCCTAAGGATCAAATAAAAAAGTGCGACGGGGACAAGGAGTTCGGGGTGTAATTCCTTTATAACAGAACTGAAGCTGCGACTGGTTTGGTCTAAGTACTCGAAGCAGGTACGTAGCGAGGGCGACTCTTTCTCTTCATCCCGTTCGTGAACTGCCATGTGCCATGTTTTCCTGCCTCAAATCAGTCGATGCCTGCGAGGGTGAAGAATCTTGAAGTTGAACGTACCATTGGATAATAGATCTCAGCTCGTCGAAATGTATCATATAATACAAAACATCCGCGACACCCATTTTGCGCTGCGGTCGAGCAAAAGAGAGTTGCTGCTCGGTCTTGGAATCCCACAAGCCGGGGAAGTTGCAACTGGAAGACGTTCTGGGTTATCTTGCGAAAAAAGGACCAGATGATGGGAATTGAGAAGTGAGAAGAAGGGGGGGGGTTGGGTTTACTCAGTCCAGTTCTCCGCAAAACCCATGATACCCTGCACTACCCTAGCGTGTTAAGTTTACCCGGCGTGGAAAAACTTTTTCACCGATCATGAGGCAGACAAACGCATCATACTGCAAGCTGAAACCACCTGACTCTGAACGATTACATTTGATGATATCCACCTACATTGCATACGAGAACAACTGTATACCCAACCAGGGAATTCCAATATCTTCTACTTGACTGCTGAAGGTTGCAGTAACTGTCCGCCATGGTGGTGGATAACACCTACTATGATGCACTCGGTGTATCCAGAACCGCTTCGGAATTGGAAATTAAGAAAGCCTACCGCAGACTCGCCATAACCACGCACCCTGATAAGAACCCTGGTGATGAGACCGCGCATGCTCGATTCCAAGCTATCGGCGAAGCATATCAAGTCCTCAGCAATGAAGACTTACGCAAGCGATACGACAAATTTGGAAAAGAGGAGGCTGTACCTGGCGGTGGCTTTGAGGATCCAGCAGAGTTCTTTGGGATGATATTTGGCGGGGAGGCTTTTATGGACCTTATTGGGGAGCTTTCGTTACTGAAGGATCTGACAAAAACCATGGATATCACGGCAAAGCAAATGGAAGAAGAGGAAGCCGTGCAATCTGCGGATGCGAAGATAAAAGCCAAGGAACAAGAAACCGCAGGTCCCGATGGAGACGTAAAGACACCGCTTGCCGCTTCCAGGCCTTCCTCTGAAGCAGCGCCAGCCTACAATGATTCTAAAACCTCGGACTTGAAGCCACCCAGAGGTGAAAGTCCTTCCACAGCGTCTGGCGCCTCGACGCCACGGCCAAGATTTGGTCAGCAAGTCATAATGGATAGGTCAGAAGAGGATGCCCGTATGGATGCTGCAGGGCTCACACCAGAAGAGAAGGAGCTTCGAAAGAAGGAGAAGAAAAAGGGTCTCTCCAAAGAACAAAGGGAAGAACTTGCGGCTTATGAAGCTGAGAGGAAGCGTATAAGGGACGAGAGAGTGGATACACTGGCCAAGAAGCTGCTCGATCGTATTAGTATATGGACCGAAACGGATAAAGGCCCAGATGTTACTAAGGCCTTCCAAGAAAAGACCAGGCTGGAAGTCGAAAATCTAAAAATGGAATCGTTTGGCTTAGAAATACTCCACACCGTCGGTACCACCTACCTACAGAAAGCAACCTCTTTCTTGAAATCACAAAAGTTTCTCGGTATATCAGGATTTTTCTCAAGGCTAAAAGATAAGGGAACGTGGGCCAAAGACACCTGGAGTACTATATCTACTGCCATTGACGCACAGCTAACAATGGAGGAGATGGCGAAAATGGAAGAGAAAGGGGGCGAGGACTGGACGGACGAGAAGAAAGCCGAGTACGAAAGAAGAGTAACGGGCAAGATACTCGCTGCGGCTTGGAAGGGCAGTAGATACGAGATTCAAGGTGTCCTTCGGGATGTTTGCGATAAGGTCCTTAATGATAAGAACGTGAAGATGGAGAAGAGGGTTGAACGAGCTCATGCCCTCGTCTTGTGCGGCACAGTATATCAAAATGTATGCCTCCTGCTGGCATGCTCGTGTACTAGTTATGTGCTGACACGGTACAGGCCAAAAGAGACCCAGACGAAGAAGGAGATTACATGGCCTTTGAGCAACTCATGGCAGATGCTGCCGTCAAGAAGGGCAAGGACGGCAAAGACGAGAAAAAAGACGGAAAAAAGCCAAAGAAAGAGAAAGACGAGGGAGAGACGAAACACCATAACCCGTTCCATTCGCATAGCAAGGCATCAGAAACTCCGGCAGCTTCATAGTTCCCCAACGCACACCAAGACTTCTGGGTCATGAGTTTTTGCAGCCATTTACAGGTGTTTATACGCGCATTAGATAGTCGGTCAGCCTATACCCATGGAAATGCTCCTCGGTCTGTAAGCATTCAGGAAGGATCTAACGCCCCACTATGATACTTCTGCACATGAAGATTCCACATCTTGATATACTCCATTGTCAAGACTCCTAAAGAGCATGCAAACGAGCCGCAACTCCGTATGCATCCATGTTTCCGTCACGTACTTAGCCCCTCTCTTCTTTCCGTAAAACCCTCCCTGTACGCCTATCCCCGCGCAGCCTACCCTCCTCGCGCTCCAAAGCCCCTCCCCTCCCTAAACACACCCCCCTCAACCACCCTCCTCAACTCCCCCAACCCTTTCTCAAACCTCTCCACCAACCTCTCCAACCCCTCACCCTCCCCCGCCCCTCCCCCCTCCCCCCTCTCAACCCCCTCAATCCTAACCATCATCCCCCTCCCCCCCTCTCCCTCCCCCTCCCACGTCGGCGCAGCCCTAACCTCCGCATTCGTAACCGCCCACCCCGGATCCATGCTCTGCGCGCGCACGACCTTGGTGCCCGTAGCGTCGATGTCGAGAAGGAGGAAGCGCTCGGTTGGTTGCGCTTGCTGTGCGAGATCGGAGACGTTGGCTGCGGGGGAGAGGGTTTGGAGGGCGGCGGTGGTGATGGGGTCGGTGTCTGCGTCGTCGGAGAATAGGTAGTGCACGGTTGGGTGGTGGTGGGTGGTGTCGGTGGGGTCGGTGATGAGGGTGAAGAAGGGGGTGAAGGGGGGTGGGGTTGGGGGTGGGGGGGGTTCGGAGGTTGTGGGGAGGTGTGAAGGCGAAGCGGAGGCGGGGAGGGGGGAAGGGAGGAGGGTTGGTTTGGGGGAGGTGGTGGGGTTTGGTGCGTGGGTTTGGGGGTGGGGTGATGCCATTGTATGTGGTACCGAATGTTTGCTACATTGTTCAGGTTTGGTGGGATAAAATAGGGTTTAGGAAGAGTTTGGTGTTGCAGGTGGGCTTTGGAAGATATCTATCATGCTCCGCCATCTAAAATTCGTTATGTTACACCAAAAATTACTATAGTACGTGCAGAGGGGCATGGAAATAATGGGAAGCAAATGAAGGTCCGGGGGTTAAGGACATCTGGGCACTTGTGGTCCGAGACCTAAAAAGTCCTGCTCTTAAAGCATCTGAATTGCTTAAGGTCACTGACTTTGCGTAGCCTCCTAGTAGATATCAAGAAAGGCTGTTTTTTTGTCTTCTGGTTGGTTCAACCACGTTGTAGTTGGCTCATGTCTGTACGAGGGTATTCCAATGATGAACCGGTTGATCTATGAACCATGCAAGACTGTCGTATGAAATGGTCTATAACAGCTGTGAGGCGGCAAGGCCCCAATGGGGGTAGATTCATTCCTCATAAGACAACATGATGGCAAACCGAGCTCCAAGCAAAACAATGTTTTGGGTATCTTATGCCGCCAACGCCAGCGTGTAAATGTAAACGAAAGGGAAGACTAGAAAGCCATGAAGCCAAGTGCTCAGGCTCAAACGGGGTTTATGATCATTCCCCACTCTGCTTCCATTCGAACTCTGAAAGATGGAATCAGCGGATGTTTCTGAAGAGCGGATACAAACCTTACTCTGCCGGCACATAGGACATAAGCCCTTGGAAGAATCTTGCTGAATCCAAGTGAGCAGACAATGCTGTGTAAGATCAGCACTTAACCCTATATCACGGCTTGAGCTGGTTCATACCATGTGGAAGGAGTGGCCGCACTTCCCAATTACTGAGTACCCGTACTCAGTACATAGATCATGTCGAGGGAAATGATGAATATCTACTTACGTAGGGTACAGTCGTCGCCAGGATATTTGCAAGTAGGGCAGGTTCCGTCAAACTGAACTCGGCAAATGCCGCAAACATCGTCTTCTGGCATATCCCACCGCCATGAGGCAACGGCATTCCACTCTTTGATGGTGACCTTCATCGTGGGCGGATGGGGTACTTTATCTCGGGCAAACAGGGCCGCTGCTGTCGTGATGAATATGGCGAGACTTTCACTTCCTAATGGTGAGGGTGGAGAGCATAAGGGTTGACTCTGCTGATCTTGAGGTTTGCTTTGTTTACTTTTGAGTTATTCTAGTGGTGGAATGAGGGGTCAACCCCATTATCGATATAAAGAGCGGAGCTTCAGCTCTGACCTCGTTCTTTCATGGGAAAGATCGCGATCTTCTTCACGAACTTCCTTTCTATCAACTACCGTCTATTCATCGCTGGGTTACTGTATGTTGAAACGACGTATTTTTATTCTTTACCCACAGCATTGAGATGAGGCCGAAGAGAGCCCACCAGCATTTTACAAAATGGCACTACTACTAGCGCGCCTGCGATCATCCAAGCTCTCCGCCAAGTCTGCTCTCAGCGCTCATGCACGTGTTTCAATGTCAGTGAGCCAATGCCGTCAGAACTCGCTGCGCTCCTACATAGTCACGCCAAAGGAGCTTGCCTATGCTTTGGAAAAGAATGCCCTGACTAAGATCTCCACGGCACCTCGAGTAATCCCTCTTTGTGCAGCATGGTTCCTACCAAACGACCCCCAAGGTCGTACAGGAAAGCAGGTTTTTAAGCAGCAGCGAATACCTTCAGCAAAATTCTTTGACCTAGACGCCGTTAAAGATAATGACTCGCCCTATCCGCATATGTTGCCCACAGCGGAGGGTTTTGCAGAGGCTATGGAGGCATTAGGAATCAGGAAGGATGACGAGATCGTTGTTTATGATACTCAAGAGCTAGGCATCTTCAGCGCTCCAAGAGTAGGATGGACGTTCGAGGTGTTTGGTCATCCTGCTGTTCATCTTCTCAACAACTTCCGGTTATGGGTTGAGCAAGGTTATCCGACGGAAGCTGGCGAGCTTCCGGAAATACCTGCAGAAAAGACTCATTACCCTGTTCCAAACGTGGATCCGGGGAAGGTGGTAAAATTTGCTGAATTGAAGAACATTGCTAAGGATTATAACAAGGAAGGGGCAGAAGGTGTTCAGATACTGGACGCAAGGCCTAAGGAACGCTGGGCAGGCACAGCCCCTGAGCCCAGGCCTGGTCTGTCTAGTGGTCATATTCCTGGCAGTATAAGTGTACCGCATTCGGAATTGCTAGATCCAAAGACGGGAGCGCTTCTATCAGGGCCTGAACTTGAGGAATTATTTCAGAGTAAAGGAATAGATCGAGAGAAGCCAATCATCAGCAGTTGTGGTACTGGCGTCACGGCCGCTGTTATTGATACTGCGTTGAAGGAAGCGAATTATGGTCTGTATGAGGAAAGGAGATTGTATGATGGCAGCTGGACGTAAGCGGTCTGTCCATGTCATCTGGGATCCTTGCTGATGAGCGAACCTAGGGAATGGGCTCAACGAGTCTCGGACTCTGATGGACTGATTCAAAAGGTCGCGTGACAGCAGACCATGATGCCTAGGCTTATCTCTTGAGAAATAAAAGAGAAGCGAAAGCGGAATCTCGTCTTGGCGCATGTTGCTTGCTTGATAATTTCACGAAACTTCAATTTTCAGAGAGCTCAGAGAGTCTGTCAACAACCACAAACCGTATGGAGACTATCATTCTTATCTGTAATCTTCATCTTGGATAGTAACAGACTTAGGTTCTCATTCACTGGACCCAAGAGATAGTGAAAAACATTATTCGCTTTTGAATTCTGTTTTTGAATGCCATGATCTTGCTGCTACCCGGATTGGAATTGCCTTCACCAATATCATGATGAGCATATGCTGCCGTCTAGCTCCTTGGGTATTCTAGAATAGCTACCTGATCTTATGCGATGGAGAAGTTTGGTGTAGATTGCAAGGAAAGGGAAATGTTTCTGAAGCCCTCAAGGCTGACTTCGCTTGAGCTTGGCCACTAGAATATGCCATTTTCGGCTTATCCGGCTATCCCCGCCGCTAGATCGTATATGCTCGAAATCGATTCACCACCTCCCTGACACATCACACTCACCACTCAGCCCTCTCCATCCTCTCCAAATATCGCGTTGCATGTATTTTGACTCACAGCCCCTTGCGCTCAATGATCGAACTGAGGCATCATAGTAGCCTCTTGAGTACTCGAGAGGCCAGTCACAATTCGCAAAATGTACGAATGCGCTTTGTCGTACGGAAGACTTGATTCAGGTGCGTTGGTTATTCACAGGCTTGCCAACCCTATTGTTCTCCAGTTGCGCGATCTCAATAGAAAGGCTTCGCTGCACACAAACCTCACTCACAAGACATGCTCTTGCTTCTAGGCCCTCTTGTTTGGCCTACACACATCACCAAACCGTCTCCATGAGACCGAACTCTCGCAACTTTTGCAATTGCTACTAAAATGCAAATCCCATATTGCGTCATTGACGCTACCACCTTGGTTGAGAATATCCACGAGATTAAGAAGTGGATATACAATGGCCAGATCCGCCTTGTTGTGCCCTTAAGCAGTGAGTATTGGACCCGCCCTCACCACCGTCCCAGCACATCTGACTATTCACAAGCCTTGGAGCGTGTTGAGCAGCTATACCAGAAATCAGTCGAGCCAAAATCAAAAGCACAAGAACCTGCGCGCCCAAAGTCTTCAGGCAAGACTGCACGAAAGGAACACCCAATTTTCGACATCAATCCTCGACTGACCAGGGCATTCCTGGCATGGCTCCAACGAGACAAGGACTACTGGGACCCGGAGATCCCTCTTGCTACTGAGTTTCAGCGAGCCAACGAAGTTTACACACCATGGACACTGGCAGAAGAGCAACAAGAGAAGCGCGACGAACCCCCCGAAAAAGGCCCAGCCACCTTCGCACAAGCTGTTGCGAAATCTAACCTTGCAAAGCGGGCACCAGGAGCTGTTGAGGCTTCAAAGGGTTAGTGAAAGTTCCGCGACTTGATTATTCACTACTAAGACGTCTCTTGATATAGCTTCTATGAAGCCCAAGCTCGTTGCCCGAGCTCCAGGAAGCGATCGATTACCATGGAAGATTGGTAGGAAAGTTCCCCAGATTCCACTCCGAGAAGTGCCTGTAGAGGTGAGACCGGTGCTGAGCTATGTGCTCTGGCGACTTCACGAGAGCGACAAAGGCCGCGCTGATGCAAGTTTCTTGACGGTGCTCAGTGACGATACCAAGACCTGTACCGTGGGGCAAAAGCTTGACATCGTCGTCAGAAGGATTGAGGAGATCCGTCATACAATAGCCGCCCAAGTAACTGAGACTGATCGCAACACTTTGGGAGATCTCGAACGAGAATTTGGCGCCCGAGAGCCTCGTCCGAAAAATTTGGATGGGAAGGATGTTACTCATTCGAACGGCATGCACCCATTGCAAGTTAATGGGGATGGTGTTTTGAATGGAGAGAATGTCAGGGTCGATATTCCGAATATAACACCCGACAGCAAAGGAGAAGAGAAGCTCATCAAGGAGGAAAATAACAGTACCAAAGAACACTCCGAAATTTGCTTGGAGGGCAGCACCATTGTGGACAAACCTGCCAATGGGTTCGTTCTACAAGAAGCAGAAATCGAGAACGAATACCGTGACCTTCCCAAGCAGAATTATCCTACAGCCATTGATATTGCTGAAGAACATGCGGCACAGGGAAAAGACGGATTAATCGAGCCCGCTGGCCCTATGTCAGATGAATTCGTTTCTGAGAAGATCAGCAATATCACCGCATGGATCAAGAACTTGGCACCAAAGTTGAGCAGCATCTCAGAACCAACCTTAAACCCCCATCAAGGAGGAGACCACTCTACAAGAGAAGAAAGGGATTCCCAGCAGCCACAGGTTCCCATCATTTATCAACCAGTGGTTTTGCAACGAGCAGCTGAGATATTTACACCTTCTCCTCGCCGAACTTCAACCGCCTCCCCAGCACCGGCACCGTCCGCTGAAGCACCAGAGGACAGCGATGAAGAAGTCGTGGTCTTCAATCCCAAACCGAAGCGGTTGTCTGCCCAACAGAAACCACCACAGTCAAGTCCGAAACAGAACGTCGACCTCAAGCTCGCTCAAAGCCCAAAGCTGAATGCTAGCCAGAGCCCGAAGCAGAACATGCAGCGAAGTCCGAGAAAGGCAACGCCTGCTCGCCAACCTCAAGCGAAAACTCCACCCGTTGCCCCTGCGATCATCGATCCTGATGCTTTTGGACGTTCGTTTGCAACAAATCCAAGGGCAGATGTCCGTAACAACCATCCCAACTCTCGTTATTCTCCACGGGGTAGCCCTCGCCGAGCTATGAGGACTCCGGAGCCGGAGCTTGACTACGTTTTGAAGTCTGGAAACACCAGGGCATCAGTTCGTGGTAGGGGAAAGCTGTGGGTCCCATAAAGTGGTATATGAATGTCTCAATGATCATTCATAAGATCGCTCAAAGAATGCGAAAGATAAATATGGAAGAGTCTCTTCGACGGTCATCGTTCAGATAGAGCAAATTCCCTCTCAGCTACAGGATCTCAACCAAGGCCGCCGGGGCAACAGGGATCTCATGTTTCTTACTCTTTCGTGTTGTCAGGGAAGTCCAATTCCATGAATAGCGGTTTCAAAAGGACAGAAAGTGGTCTGAAGGTCAGGATCGGACGAACGACGGCTCCTAAAGCTGTCGACCGGCCATTGCCATGAAACCCGTACTATGGGTCAGATTTCGAAGAGGAGGAAGGAAGAGGGGTAAGCTAGATTGTTAGAATAAACGCTTTGTCGGGGTGAGAAGTGGGAACCGGTCAATTGATGCTAAATTGTCAACCAAAATTCGAATTCTCATTTCTGTTGGCGTTTACTTTTGATATCTTTGATTTGTATGCTAGATATATGAAAAGCTGGGCTGTTTTCCCGAAAACCGTAAGAGATTGCAAATCCGCCTCGTGGGAAATTTCACGACGTCTTTACTGCCTGCCTACCCAAGCTCGCCCCGATGTTTGTCTTCAAGTAAGCTTCTCATTCTAACTCCTGCGCTGGCGGACGATCTTCATGCACCATGACCTGTGTGCTACTTCCAGACTCTTCGCTCCCATTCCCGAACCTCGGCGCAAAACACAGTCATTGAATCCTAGGATCCCTGCTATACGAACTTTATAGGTTCCAATACATCCAACACAACGAGGCGAGTGAAGATTCTGCAGAAAGACTAGAATAGGGGGTATCTCAAATACAGTCGCCGCAACGCCGTTCTCCACCATTAGTTCCCATGACCGATCCAAAATGCCAGATTCACAGCCAGCAGGAGGGTGGATATACCCTCATAGCCCCAAGGACTCCCCCAAACTCCCTAGATACCTGCCCAACCCCTTCCCTCCAGCTTCCTCATGCGAAGATGGAGTTTCAGCACCCACGCTTTCCAATTCCTCGCTCTCGGGGATATCGCTCTCATTTCCCTCTTCCCTAGAGCCCTCCCTCTGCTCGACCTCACTCTCAATTTCCTCACCCTTAGAACCCTCCCTCCGCCCAAATTCATTCTCAGCTGCCTCATCCTTAAAGCTCTCCCTCTGCCCAACATCCCACGGATTCTCAAGCACGCCATCAAGACTCGGACTCAGCAACCCCTTCCCCTGCTGGCCCCACTCACCCACCCCGTCATCATCAGGCGTCAAAACTCGCCCCCCTAGCGTTTCCAGCTCATCGATCTTGACCTGAAAGTCGAGCGCCTTCTTCGCATCGGCGATCATCTCTTCCGTGCGGCCCAGACAGCGTTTTAGTGATTGATTAAGTTTTTGGCTGTCGATTAATAAAGTGCGTTGGCGGGTGAGGTCCAGGAAGGGTTTCGAAGACTTCTTGAGACGCGTGGGGATGGGAATGGACGAGGTCCACGCGGCGGGACTGAAGGAGGATTCGGGGCGGGATGTGTACTCAGTGGAGTCGATATCAGAGCCGCCGTCCTCGTCGTCCTCATCGTCGTCGTATGCGGGAGATGAGTGATCTTCCGATAAGTCGTCTTCGTCGCTGTGGACGTCGATTTCACCCAACGTGGTGCGTTTACTAGAGATCCCCGAGCGTCGCGATATTCGTCTGAATCTTCGCAAATCGAGCGCCTGCTTGCGCATTTCGCGTTCAAGGGTTTGATTTATTGCAAGGAGGGAGGAATTGCTGATTTCGAGGTCGAGGACTTTGCGTTCACGGCGGGCGGAGGCGGCCAGGTCGTTCAGGTGGTCGAGTTTAGATTTCCCGGGAGAAGGTTCAGAAGGTTTTGCCGGGGATTGTGGCTGGGAGGGAGGGAGTGGGGAGGAGCTTGGGGACGGTGGTTTGGGTTCCGGTGAGAAAATTGATGCGGGGGATTTATGGGGTCTGGACATGGGGGAACCTTGGTTGTTTTCGGGGCTTGTCTTATTAAGATCTGTGGGAGGAGACTTCTTATAGTTGAAGCCTGCGGGAGAGATTTCGGAATAGGCGACGCTCCTACGACCTCGACTGGAGCCAATAGCATTGACACTCGAAGATCTGGCATGGCCGAATTTTCGCTGACTAGGAGTGCTGAGGCTTGATCTTCGAGATAATATGGACGGGTCGGTAACGGGTGTATCTGTACGATTTTGCCCTAGAGTATTCAAGCTAGATTTTCGGGACAGGCCACCTTGGCCGAAGGAATGAGCCACTGGGGATTTGAGCTCACCCGCTGTTCCGGTGGATACCAGACGGGTATGCCTCCTAGGCGAAGCTTTGCTTATCGAAGACTTTCGTGGAATAACTTGATCTTTAAGTGGTGAAGTTGGTCGCCGTTGGGTGTGTCCCAAAAGGAATTCCTCCTTGAGTGGAGATGGCGATCGCTGCCGATCCCCAATAGATTGTGCACTTGGGATCGTTTCAAGTTGTGGCCTACTAGAAGTTTTACTGTGAGGAAACCTGAAAGATGACGAATCTGCATCAGTAGTGGCATTGGCGTGGAAGAATTTAGGCCGTTCTTCTTCAACAGGCGGACTAAGACTCGACGGCGACCCATTGATCTCGGTTTCGTACTCCCCGTTGGCATACTGAAAGCTCTGTGCTCTCACTGGTGGAGCAATGCGTTGCGTGGAAGCTTTTGGTGGGAGTTTTGCGTTCACCTCGCTGGCATGAAAAAACATCGGCGAGCTTTCGGGACTCGTTGTTCCCGCAGTATAACTACGACCGTCGGCAGATGCTGCTGCAAAGGACAGCGATGAGCTTCCACCATCACTAACAAGACTTCGTGGGCGCGACGTGCGTCCTCCTCTTATGCCAAGCCCAGCTATGCCATGTGCTTCGTCTCTGCCCTGTCCAGATCTGTCGACCATAGAGCTCGGCCTTGAATTTCTAGGTGTTCCATCTGGCGTACCGGTGGGAGTCGATGAGGAACTGTCAACCCTCGCCTTCCTCGAACCCGACCTTGGAGTTATATTTGAACTAAGAAACGCTTTGACTGGTGTTTCGATACCCTCGTTCCTCTTCGGTGTTGTAATACCATTGTGTTCCGTTCGTGAGTCCCTTCTCAGTGCAGGAGATACAGTCGATGCCGGCGATCCTGCAAGTCTTGGCAAACGTAGACCTCTACTAGCCAGCTGAGGCGAATTTGTTTTCGCGATTGGCCGGCCAATGCCTGTGTTGTTCTGCGGCGTCGTCGTTGAGTTGCCAATGCCTCCTGGGCTAGGCGAGTATGCTTGTAGTGGGCGCATCATAGCATCTTAGTTGCTCGACCAAATACAGTGACTCTCATAAGATGTTGTCTTCGACCGAGTGACTTCGATCGAGTTTCTGATGATGTTGCGATCATAGACCTAATGCATACGGTAAATACCGACCTACCTTAAGTAACCAATTAGCGTTGTTACACTAGTGACGCCATCACATGGTTCAACATTTCCCCAATAACGCGTGGTCAGGTGACAGCGAATTACATCCAAGCCCCACTGCCTACCTACTCTACAGGTCAGTCTTATTGTTGTCACGAAATGGATGAGCACCTAGACGACAACTATCACGAGGTCTGGGAACTTCGAGCGCATACTCCTGATCGGTAGGGGGGAGAAGTGCAATTGTCATGTCGAAAACACAACAGGGTCTCTCCTTCTCCCAAAGATGACATTCGATGACGGGGAGCCTCTTCAAGGACCCCCCTTGGTTGATGCTACAACCAGCCCAGCGGTTGAGGCGCATGTTACTCTCAAGCATCACCTTTTGGGACCATCCCTGACAAAGGCGGGCCAAGATACTGTTGATCAGCAAAAAGTATAAACTGCGTGCTAGTTGATACTTCATGCCCACCGCAGGAGCTAATGGTATAGCAGGTCTCGGAAATCATCTATAATGCTTCGAAGGGCTCGAAGTTCTTCAACAACGAAGAAAACAAAGACAAGACTCTCACGCAGAAAATCGATAGAATTCTTTCGAGGAAACGACAGCTCGAGCGAGTCGATCTGGCCTCTGATCTTCGTCGAGCGGATGAGTACATCGCTGAGCTTGAGCTTTCCCGAGATCTCACTCAAACTGTTGTTCATATCGATTGCGATGCCTTCTATGCTGCGGTCGAAGAGCTTGACCGGCCCGAGCTGAAAGATGTGCCTATGGCGGTAGGGAAAGGGGTGCTTACAACATGCAATTACCACGCAAGAAAGTTCGGTTGTCGAAGTGGCATGGCCGGCTTCGTCGCTATGAAGCTATGTCCGCAACTCGTTTGCCTGCCGCTGAACTTCGAAAAGTACACTGCAAAGGCACAAGAGGTAAGGGAGATTCTAGCTGATTACGACCCGCGCTTTGAGAGTGCCAGTATCGATGAAGCCTATCTTAATATAACTCAGTACTGCGAAGATAAGCACATGGACCCTGACGCCGTCGTAACCCAACTCCGGGAAGAGGTCCACGAGAAGACCAAAATCACCATTTCTGCTGGTATTGCACCAAATGCGAAAATCGCCAAGATAGCCTCCAACCGTAACAAACCCAACGGGCAATTTAGAGTTGCTAGTGATAGAGCCACAATTTTGGCGTTCATGCGTAATCTTTCTACTCGTAAGGTTAATGGCGTTGGCCGAGTGTTTGAGCGTGAGCTTGATGCCATAGGTGTCAAGACTTGCGGTGATATATATTCCCAGCGTGCGTACCTTTCCAAGCTCTTCGGTGAGAAAGCCTTCCAATTCCTCATGCAATGCCACCTCGGCCTTGGACGAACCAAAATCCAGCCTGCTGAGGAGTATGAACGAAAAAGCGTTGGCACCGAATCCACATTTCGTGACATGAGCGGCAAAACTGAATTGCGTGAAAAGCTACGATGGATTGCCGAAGAGCTTGAGAAAGACTTGACTCGTACGCAATACAAGGGTCGCACGCTTGTACTCAAAGTGAAGCTACATACGTACGAAGTATTGACGCGACAGATCATTCCACCTAAAGCCGTAAATTCGGCAGACGATTTGTACACCTACGCTTTGCCGATGCTCGCAAAGTTAGAGCGCGAAATCTCAGGGATGACTCTCCGGCTAATGGGTCTGCGTTGCACTCACATCGTCAGCACTAAGAAAGCTGGCATCGATTTCTTCGGCCTGCGACGACAAGCTTCAGCGGATGGGGAAGCAGCAAGCCCCAGCACGCGCAGGGGGGCCGACAATGAAGATGAATGGGAGGTCTGGCCGGAGGAAGAATTTGAAGAAGCAGCAAGACGAGAACGGCAGGATGAGATGAATGAACTCGAAAAGCTTAGTCAAGAACAGACTCCGCATGGTCTGAGTCAAGAAGACATCGAAGAAGCGAATCGGCGGCATAAACATGGGAGGGAGATCTTGCCAAATCCTAAGAAACCGAGTGATGAGCGACAAGTAGAGAATGTTTGCGATAATCTGTGGGACTGTCCCATCTGCGCCCGTCCGCAACCGGCAAATGACCGGGAATTCAACGATCATATCGACCACTGCCTCTCACGGCAAACCATCAAAGAAGCCATCAGGGAGACATCGCCAGGACTGGCGAAAATCGAACGAGTCAAAGTTCTAGCATTAAAGGATACCAGTACGTTAGGGCTACAAAGCAGGGGGAGAGGAAAGAGGAAAGGACAGGCTCCAGTCATCGAAGCAAAGAAGCAACGGCTCTTCTTTGGGTGAAAGATGTTAGAAAATCGCCGTGACCCTACGAAAGACACGACGTAATACATCAAGCGGATAGACAAGTCCCTTATCTCCAGTCTCGTGGTCGACTCTAGGTAGCGCCACTGCAAGACCGACTTCGAGCTACACTAGTGATGTGCCCATGATGAGTTGTTGGCGCGTCAAATCTTCGGTGCAAGATTGAGGTGTGGATAAAGAAAATGATATCATAATGCGCCCCTATAGGAAAGAGCAGTTTGAGAGCCAATGTGCTTTCCGGGATTACAGGAAGCTATCACTAGGACGATCCCTGAGTTTGCGTGGAGCAACATCCCATGGCTTAGTGCTTTTGCACAGTGATTGGGGTTATGGACTGGAAGCATCACTAGAGGGTTTAGTTAAGATACAGGCAGCGCTGGCTTGGACATCATTACGGCTGAACGTATCGCCATGGCGCTCTCGTTCATACGTATAGGCTGGGACGCCTCAGATACCACCGCGGCCTCAGACATCATATCTTACAATTCCTGAGGGAGGGCTCTCCTTACCATGTTGGCATAGAATCATATTAGCATGATACCATCATGATATTGAGACAGTAGACCTGAGAACCACTCTGGGTTTGCGTAAAACCAAAGAAACGAAAGAACAAGATAAAGCAACCACCAATGCCTCCTTTCCATGCCAACAAATACGAAAATAGCCGTGAAAACACCGCATTCTCTTCAAACCCCCGGTCCTCTTCAAATCCGTTCGCGCCCTCACAATCCACTTGGACTACTCCTCAACCTCCTCCCCGCCCCTAAATTCTCCCTCCCTTCTAATCTGAGCACGCCCACCTGCCCAGCCTTTCCCCCAAGACTCTTCGGCAATTTACTCTCAATCGTTGCCTGCCTCTTCATCGGCGGTGGTCCCATACCCATGTTTTCCAGTTTCACATCCGGCTTACTTGAAGACAGCAGCGAAGACGGTTCGCTATGCCGCGAGACGTTCATGTCAATTTCACGGAGTCCGGGGGCGGTTGCAGGTCTGGAATCCTCGGTGTGATCGGTCATGGTAATGTCTTCTGAGAGAACAGGCGTATCGGTGTAGACGACCGATTTAGAAGGCGATTTAGCTGGCGATTCATGCGGGGATGTCAAATTATGGTGCGGGCGGTTGAACTTGGCAAGGAGCTTGTCGTGGGACTCGGTACGTGGGAGGGTGGTAGGGAATTGGTATTGTGTTTTTTGAGGGGTTTCGCCTGTGGAAGCGTATTCTTGCAACGGAGCTTCCTCGATATTATGGCGGAGCTCCGACAGCGGTTGTTGAATTGAGGTAGTAAGCTCTGGAAGGGAAGCTTGAAGCGTAGAGGTACGCTCAGAGACATCGGTGCCTAGATCGCGGACACGGTCATATGTTGAAACGAAGTGGTCGCCGATACTGGTGTAAGATTGGTGGACTGTCGAGGCTAGGCTCTGGAGCGATTCGACGTGCCTTCCATGGTGGCGCTCGTTCTGTGAGCGGGCTCGAGTGACGAAGTCGTCAAGAGCTTGCATTTGGATGGTCATGTCTTTCATTTGGGCGTCGACGATACGGATGGTTTCTTCGTGTACAGATTTTGTGGTTGTTTGGATAGACATGTTGTGCTCGTTGACGGCTGTCCAATCCTTCTTCATCTTGCCCTTCAGGGTATCTCTGGACTTTAATACTTCTTCGACGACCAGGCTTTCCTTTTGCGACCATACATCCATGCCTTCGTTATACTGCTCGTCTGCTGCTTGAAAGCTGCACCTAGAGGCGACGATGTCGTCGCGTACGGCATTGATCTTTGATTCCCATCGAGCTTCTTGCGTCTCACTGGATTTATTTACCAGATCAGTGATTTGCGCGAGCAGGTTATTCCGATCCTGAGCAGCCTGGACCCGCCCCTCGTTTAGACATGTCTCAAGCCGGGCTGCAGCTTCAACGTCCGCTTGCATTGATAATTTGGCTGCCGATGATGCATTCTGTCTCAGGGCATTGGCTTCTGCTTTTTGGATGTTCAAGTGCTTGACCAGCTCTTCAAAGATGTTCTTAAAATCCCTACCCAGCGAGCTATAAGAGGTATGTAGCTGCGGATCTCGTCAGTTCCAGTCCTAAAGGGTAATGTGGAGGCTCTACCTGTGTGTGGAAGTTTCCTAATTCGTTAATCACTTCTGCAGAGATACGTCCTGCTGCTGCGGATAGCCCATTCAGGCCCTCCCCAACCTTACTCTTTACCTCTTCTCTTAGAACTTTGATTTCCTCGAGAACTTTATTCATGTCTTCCATGGCTCCCGATGTTTGCTCAACGACTTCCTTTTCTGACGTTTCGAAGCAGGAAACCTTTGATTTAAGAAACTCCTGGGTAGCACCAAGCTTCTGCAGTTCTTCTTGCACGAATTTTTGCATTCGGTTGGAGAGGGTCGTTACAAGCTGACCTTCCTGGGCCTGAAAATCAGCCAGCCTTGACTCAACTATATTTGTAATGTTAGTGACCTGGCTCTGGGAAGACTGCCATTCGCGACGATTTAGGTTTTCCAGATCTGATTTCCGGCGAATCTTAGAATGAAGTGCTCCGACATCGCTCACAGTCTTCTCGAGTGTTGAAATAAGCTCTCCACCTACGTTACTTAGTTGCTCTTCAGTGGATTGATGAGCTCTTCGAAATGCGGTCTCTTCAGCAAGGTTCTGTCTTGTATCTGCTAAAACAATTTCTGTCTTCTCTAAGACTCCTTTGGTGTCTTCTAAAAGCTGCTTAGTCCCATCATTGTCTTTTTTGATAATGTTGAAATTGCTGGTCAGGGAAAACAGCTCCTGCACTTTGTTCCTGAGGTTCGTCTCCATAGTTTCAATCTTCGCCTTTTGCTCTTCGCTAAGAATCCTCCGAGATTCACTCTCGCCAATTATACCTTCGTAGTTTTCCGTGGTCAAATACACACCATTCCGTTGCCTGGTGGCAATAAGCTCGCCCTTAAGTTTCTCGATCTCATTGGTAAATTCCCGCAACAGTGTCTTCTTCGAGATCATCTGGTTCACTTGCGGCTTGTTTCGGATATTTTTGGCCCGGAAAGCATAGTCCAAAGTTGAGATGGTTTCTTCCAGGTTGCTTTTCGCTGGTGACACAGTTGCGATGATGCATGTCTTTGTCCTTCCACCCAGGGAATCTTGCAACAGCCGCGTAAGTTTAGATTCCCTGCTATATCGTTAGTAAGGAAAACGAAAAAGAGTGAAGGCTTGCTTTGACTTACCGGTAGGGAATATGTGACCCTCTTTCAACTAAAGCGTTGATGACTCTCCCAAGCGTCAGCAAGCTCTTATTGATAAGCCCTGCCTCAGCTGCGCGTTTGTTTTCCGCTCCACTCCTTTGAATGTTTTCACTACCCGCCAGATCCACCAGATTCAGTTTCCCTGCGCTTACGAAATCTTCGCCATTCTCCGCAGTTCTCTTGATGTATACGGTGACTGTAAACACAGTATGACTTCGAGAGCTGAGATCATTACACTTTGTTGCGGCCACTTGACGTTTATGGCTGCCATCCTGCAACAGCTTGATACCAGCACCGGCGTTTTTGATGTGGGACTCTTCCATTCCTTGAACCATTGTGGCACTGTGGCCTTTCTTCTGACCATCTTCATAGATCTTGAGCTTAGTGTGGTCGTCAGGAGATATTAGGTCGCGCAATTCCTCATTGTACAGCTCAATGAAGGAGCATTTGACTGAACTCTCGGCCTCATCGGCCTCGAGCTTGCCAAAAAGGGAATGTAGGACCCTCGGAATAATTCCAGCTGAGTCAGAGAGGAGACCAAGGGTATCTGACATGTCTCCAGACATTGTGTAAGTCTTACCCGTACCAGTCTGGCCATATGCAAATATCGTGCAGTTGTATCCTTGGAGCATCTGCCGTATAGTGTTAGGTAATCCATACTTTGAGACCACACTATAGTCTTACCTCGTCAAGAATTGGCGTCACAACGTCATCGTATATCATAGCCTGATCAGCAGCAGGCGAAAACACCTTATCGAAATGGTATGTTTTATTACTCAAAGCACTGGCGCCCATAGATAGCTCCACGTTCTTGCCCTTGACACCATTGGTAGATACGACTACTCCACTGTTCTCCCGTACCTCGCGATCGTTGCGTCCTCGACAACGGACGACAACATGAATGTTTGTCTCTTCCCCTCCATCAGCATCGAATTCCCGCTCTTTGCGCTTTGTGCCTCCATTTTGGCGCGAAGGAGACCTTGAGTGCGAGGCGCTTGTTGACATTGATAGAATACTATCCGCTGGAGAGACTGTTCCGGAGTGCGTCCGTGGTTGTAATGCAGGTGCGCTCGATTGACTTCTGACCGTGGAAGGCCTTGAAAGAGGTGGTCGCATTGAGTGCTTCTTGGTAGGCAGGCCAGCGGTAAGCCTTGGTAGTCCTGCCATGTCAGCTGTTGGGCCTGTATGGAGGAACACCAACTGTGACGAGCACCCGTAAAGTATACTGGGAATATCACGATAACTGAATAAGTAGAATAAGCAGTGGAGGTCTGTAAACAAACGTTTGTTTACCAGAGATTAAGGTTTCTGGTAGGGCTGCAAGGGTCCGTTATTTCATGCACGCGCAATGCTCACATGTCCCATTTGCGACTCGTACTTATTGCTTTCTTTGATTCTACTTTCCTCCTATCTCTCATTTGGTTTTATAGTCCGCTTCTCTATGGCAAGGGATTTTGTCTTCTCGAAGACCGGAGAATGTCCAAAATTGCTGCTTTGCAGGTTAATCCTGGCAGAGGACTAGGGTTTCTAAGTAACCCCCCCATACCCACTTTCCCAACTCCTTAACGTTACTAATACTCAACCCAGTCCTCGGAGCTTCTTTGCACGATATCCTGACGCGACTCAAGGCCCAACCGCACGTCTACCCAAGTATTGATGTCTCGTACTCCCCGAGCGAACCACTACAAGCGCCTGTCCTTCTCAACTTACCGCCTAACGGCCTGCGTCTGCGTTTCGATGGCCCGGATCAAAGACTGAGACTGATAGAAGTCCTTGATTTCACCAAGACCCAGCTGAGCTACAAAGGTATAGATCTAATCAAGTTGCCGGAGACGACGACTGGCGTGAATACTGGATCGCCTGAGCAACCCACCGGCCCAGCTTTTCGGCATGTCTACCACAAGTTGATAGGCCCTACCTTTCCTGGAGAATATATTCCGCCCACGAGTGGCCCAGAGGCTCAAACGGGCTTGTATGTTCTATCATACCCCGGAGTAGCGTTTACATTTCAACTTCAACATTCCGCGTGGTCTCCAAATATAGACTTTGTATCTCTACTATCGTCCACCGCAGCTTCATCTACAAAGTCTCTTGCAATATTCGATGGACCATCTTGGCAGGAAGTACGCCAAGACCTATTAGTGCAGGGCTGTCCCAACCCAAGGTCCATTGCACTCTCTGGCCGTGGTAAAGAGCTTCGGCCGGATGAGATTGACCTCATCAAAATACGTGGGAACGGTAGGATAGAGATGATACGTCGATCCTCTGTATCTTTCTGGGTTCTATTGGGTGAGACTACTCCTCAAGATCTTGTTGCGGAATTAGGCCCGCCGGATGCGATCTATCGCAAGAACGATCGCAGATTGTCAATTCATAAGAGTCCCAAAAGAGACCGTAGATCTTATCAGCATGGTTCATTTCCAGGAAACTACGATGACACAACGGATACCGATCAATCGTCCATGAATACCGCTACAGATGAATCGGATGTCGATGACGAACCGATATCGACCGAAGACAAAAGCGGAACCCAGTCTGCTGAATGCTTCTACAACTACTTCCATCATGGTTTTGATGTTTTTATATCTTACCCCACAGACCCATCATCTTCTTTCCCTCCATCAAAATCGCACGTTGAACGGCATCACGGACCAAAAGGCCTAGAACACCTTGTGGCGACGAAGGTTTTGCTGCACGCTAACGTGCCCGGGTCATATCCTTTCAACCGTTACCGTCGGAGTCGCTGGATGATCGAAACCCAAGATACTCAAGATCCTGCCATCACGTTGAATTCAGAGACTCCGTTCTCGTTGCTCTCCCAAGCTCTTAAGCGAATGTGGCACGATAGTTACGCCAACGAACATGAAGAGCAATCACTTCAGAGAGGAATGGTACTCAATCGAGGCTGGGGAGACAGCCCAGGGAGCAGCTGTGAATTACTTGGTGGCTGGGAGGAGAGTGCAGAGACTCAAAAGAAAGAACCCGGAAGCATTTCTGTCAATGGAGGCCCTGGTTTCGGAAACACTGAGTTGTTTGGATTCCCCGGTCTTGTGTTTGAGGTTCTAAAGAACAATACCGTAAGCTGTTTAACAATATATTGACCGCATGTCCTCGCTTGCTTTTTGCATTACAGGATATCATGGAGTTCTTGCGGAATATTGGAGATACCCCTAGGTGTATAATTCCGGGAATAGAGATGGTATATCGGACGAAGATCTATCAGCCTGCTTCCAAACAAATGCATTGTGTGACTTTGTATCCACAGTGACTCTATAAGTGACTGATGACTGTGCTCAACGTGATATAATAGGGAGTTATATCATTAAAGTAAGGTAGTCGATAGATTATCTACGCTTTTGTTTGTATTCTTTACAAAAGTCGCCAATTGGAAATTGCCGCGCTTTCCCGTAGACTCCAATCGCTGTTCGCCAAACCAACCACAATGCGAGCCAGAGCATGCTTAACTCAACACGAATTGTCCCCAAATCGTGGTCGTCCACTTTACAGCTGCCAAAATCTGCGTTCCCAGCGAGAGCATTACTTGCAGACCGTCCAAAGTATCTACGACGATGTACAGATGATCTTTATGCCTGGCAGCGCGAGCGGCCAGGCGAAAGGAAACGCTTCACACTTCATGACGGCCCACCTTACGCGAACGGAGTCTTACATATTGGACATGCGCTGAACAAGATCTTGAAAGACATTACATGCCGCTTCCAGCTCTCTCTGGGCAAGACCGTGGACTATGTTCCCGGATGGGATTGCCATGGACTTCCCATTGAGCTCAAGGCTTTGGAGAAGCAAACAAAGCAAGGTTTCCAATACGTTGTCAGCAAGCAGCGAAATGCGGTAGCGATACGGAAAGCTGCCCGGGAATTGGCAATTTTGGCTGTGAAGGATCAGAAGAAGTCATTCCGGGATTGGGGGATTATGGCGGATTGGGATAATTCTTGGACGACCTTCCGTAAGGAATTTCAGATCAGTCAACTGCATATATTCAAGGAGATGGTCAAGAAAGGTTTAATATATCGAAGGTTTAAACCTGTATACTGGTCTCCATCTTCGCGTACGGCCTTAGCAGAAGCAGAGTTGGAGTACAAGGAAGATCACGTGTCTACCGCTGCGTTCGTAAAGTATCCTTTGCAAAGCATCTCAAGGGCGCTGCGCTTCGGCGATCGTAAAGTAAGTGCCGTCGTTTGGACAACTACCCCGTGGACCTTGCCAGCCAACAAAGCTATTGGCATTCACTCCGACTTGAATTACGCTGTTGTCGAATCTATGACCCATGGTCTCCTCCTACTTGCTAAGTCAAGGCTTGCAGAAGTCGAGGCTATATGCAAAGAAAGCTTCAAGGTCGTTGCTATTGTTCAAGGTTCCGCGCTTGCTGGAGCGATCTATCGCGACACGGTATTTGTTGAAAAGTCTCAGGTACGGTTCTTGCTGCACGCAGATTTCGTATCTGCGGAATCAGGTTCCGGGCTTGTCCACCTCGCTCCTGGTCATGGCGTCGAGGACTACGAAATATGTCTCAGGCATGGGATCACCGCGTTCGCTCCCCTTGATGACGCAGGGTGCTTCACCACCGGCGCTTTGCGAGAACACCCAGAAATTCTTCGAGGAAAGCCAGTACTGACTGAAGGCAATCGGTCGGTACTCGAGTACCTAAGAAGTCACGGGCGTATTCTTGGGGAGCACGCATACACACACAGATACCCCTACGATTGGCGTTCGAAGCAGCCGGTCATTTTGCGAGCCACAGAGCAGTGGTTTGCAGATGTAGGGAAGATTCGAGAAGCGGCTTTGATTTCACTCGAGTCGGTCCAATTTGTTCCTGAAGGAGGGGAAGAGAGGCTCAGAAGCTTTGTCAAGAATCGTAGTGAATGGTGTATCTCAAGACAACGAGCTTGGGGTGTGCCTCTCCCCGCGTTGTACAACAAAAAGACAGGCGAAGCGGTATTAAATGAGGAGAGTGTCACTCACATCATTTCAGTGTTCAAAGATCGTGGAATAGATGCATGGTGGACCGATGACGAAAGTGATCCTAGATGGGTTCCACCAGGACTTGAAGATAATTTTCTGGAATCTTCGTATAGAAGGGGAACGGATACAATGGACGTGTGGTTCGATAGTGGAACGAGCTGGACTCAGACAAAGAACATAAGCGGACATGGCGAGGATCACGTCGCAGATGTCTATCTCGAAGGCACTGACCAGCACCGCGGTTGGTTCCAATCCAGTTTACTAACCCATATTGCGTATCAAGATATATCTTCTGCAGCAGTAGCCCCGAAAGCTCCCTTTAAAACGTTGATTACCCATGGCTTTACTTTGGATGAAAAGGGTCGGAAAATGAGTAAGTCTATTGGTAATGTGATCTCTCCAGACGAGATCATGCAAGGGACGCTTCTACCTCCAATCAAGAAGAGGAAGAAAGACAAGACGACAACCGAAGCAGACGACTTTATGCAGGGGACGCTCTCACCTCCGGTCAAGAGGAACAAGAAAGACAAGGCGACTATTGTAGCAGACGATACAGCAGTATCGTATGATGCCATGGGCCCTGATGCTCTGCGTCTCTGGGCTGCTACTTGTGATTATACGAAGGACGTGATAATCAGCCAAACAGTATTGAAGGCAATCAATGCTAGCTTGGCAAAATACCGAGTCACCTTTAAGCTGCTTTTGGGAGTGCTGGAAGATTTCTTCCCATCATCCGAGATCCACCACATGGAAATCATCAATAAGATAGCTCTAATTCAGCTCAACAAAGTTCGGGCCGGAGTTTGGCAGCATTACGAGAAGTTCGAGTACAATAAGGCTATCATTGATATTAACAAGTACATCGCTACGGACCTTTCAGGCCTATATGTTGAGGCAATCAAAGACATTGTGTACGCCAATAACAAAGGCTCCGCATCCAGAAATCAAGCCCAGTATACGCTCTTTCAGATTTTCTGTCAACTCCAGGCAATGCTGGCGCCTGTGACACCCTTACTGGTTGAGGAAGCCTGGGATTACGCACCAACGCAGATTCAGCATTTGCAGCGAACGTTGTTGACGATCCATTGTCACGCTGAAACTGGTCACAATGGCTGGTATGACAAACAGCTTGAATTAGACCTTCCGTACTTGATGCAAGCCAACGCTGCAGTCAAGAAGGCTCAAGAAAGCGCAAGAAGTGAGAAGAAGATGGGATCCTCACTGCAGTCTGATGTCATGTTCCAGTGCGAGGAGTCAACAGATGAAAGAGAAAGCTCGGCTTTGAATTTACTTACTCGCTATCGTGGCGATCTAGAGAAATTATTTGTGGTTTCGAATCTAGACCTCTGTACTAGTCCTATACCTGCATATGTCAATTTAGCAGAATGGGCTTACAAGGCAGATTTTGATATCGATGGCTCGAAAGTGGTTGCACATGTATACTCGCCACAGAAAGCGAAATGTGTCCGATGTTGGAAGTACACAGCGCCAGTTGAGGCAAAGGAGCAAGAAGCTCTATGCAGGCGGTGCGAAAACGTGGTCGAAGGGCTTAGACAGTCTAAGCCAGAGCTCTTCGAGGCCTCCCTAGATGCTCAGATGGCAGCAGCAGCAGCTTGGTTGCACCGTAAGACCAATTCCAATACCGTTTGAACTTTCAAGTATCTATTGCATAGTTAGAAAAAGTTTCCTATACCCACCTTAGAAGACAGTTCTGTCTGATTCCACCGACCGCTGTGCTTCACTTGCCCTTTATCCACATTAGGTATCGCTCCAAAGAGCTCTAAGGTCGTCGCATGTTTACCTCCAGAAAGTTCTACTTCACTATCGACAAACTCTTCAACCCCTACACCTTGCTTCCTGCCTCCGATTTCCACCGTCTTACTTCAGGTTGTTACTTCTTCACTTGTTACCTTAGTAGACATGGCAGCAATGCAGACTTTGACCCTTCAAAACTTGCAGACGCAGATCAACGTACTGGGGAGTGAAAACACGGCGCTAAAAGCTGAAGTCCGTACGCTGAAATATGAAGTTATCATGCTCAAAAAGGAAATCCAGGAGAGCCGAGCACAAGAAGCGTTCCATAGAGATAAGCTTGTACAAAACAGCACACAGTTCTATCAAATGAAGCAGAGCAATCGCGCGCAAGAAGAGCATCTGAAGCTGTTGTACACCGTGGTTTATGGTTTGAGTGAGGATGAAAACGCGGTGAGGTAAGAATCTGCCTAGCCGCTCACGCACATGTCTATACAGCGAAACCGTTGCTGACAGCATAACAAGTAGTGGTGTCGTGAGTGGCGATACTGCGTCAAGCGGAGACGGAAATGTCGTGCCAGAGAACAAACCAGCCGCAAACGAGCCTCACCTCACTGGCGCCGAGGTCAACAAGAAAACCTGTATATCACCCACACCACCCCCAATCACCAAAAACCCCTACTAACACCCTCACCACAGCGCCCTTCCACTCCCCCCTCCGCGCCTCCGCACCTGCCTGGTTTCCACCTGGCGAACCAGCCACCCCCGTTCTCGCGCCAATCGACACAGCCAGCACCCCCGCGCCCGCGGTCGACCAAGCCACGACCGCAACCGACAATCTCGCGGCCGTGGCGGTGGCTCCAGCCTCTCCGCCTGTCGAGGAGCGGGTCTGGAGGTTCCGCTCTGCCTCCGATCTCTGCGCCTTCTCGGCCCCGCCCTCGCCGCCTGCTGAGGAGGGAACGTGGAATTTTGCCGAGCGGGTGTGGCGGCGTGTGGTGGTGGAGGATGGCGGGGTGGCGTGGAGGCTTTAGGGGGGTGGGAATGAGGTTGGGGAGGGGGTTTTCTAGGTGGTGAGGAGGGGGGAGGAAGATACGTGTGCTTTTTCTTGCGATGATGTCTTTTGTGAGACGTTTTTTTCTAGCTTGATTAAAGGCACGTCGATCAGTTGTGATGATTATTTCCCAAAGCAGTAATATAAATGACCTGTTTGTCAAAAGTTGTACTCAGTCACTTCGTTTACAATGGAGTTGAAATGTTATATAAACGTGCAACAGTGTATCTAATCAAATAATTAACCAGACAGATAAATAAAAACGTAGTTTAAGTAAATCGTAAAACGAATCCCACGCAAAACAACGACGTCGTCGCTCGCATTCTTGAAAATCCTTTACATTTTCATGTTTTCTTCAATCTTTAACTAAGCAATCACATTGTCTCGACATCTTTCATTAAACCTAGTCGTATATACACATTTCACGGCTGGGAAACGACTGATACTCTCTTTGAAGAAATAGCAGTCCTATCATGCATTTGAATTAGGATGCCGAGTGTTAAGACTATTCTTACCGTTGAATTGTTCGCTATTCTACACATCTGAACACGCTACAGGGGTATCATATTTGCCAAGCTCCCCCATAATAATACCGCCGCTTTCGCTGTAACCTATCCCCATAGCCATTCCCCAATATCCATTACACCTAATTGCCTACTTGCCACCTCACCTCCCCTTGGTAAACCCCAACCTACCCTCCCCATCCCTCACAACTCCCCCCTAATCCTCCCCCTCTCCCTAGCCAATTCCCCCTTCAATTTCCGGTTCTCTACCTCCAGCTTCACCTTTCCCAGCTCCAACTCCAGCACCCGTTCCTGAACCCACTTCTTCTGCTCCTCGAAGTGCTTCTCTGTTTCTTGTTTGAAGGCAGCCATATCGGACTGCAGAGATTTGAGGAGGGTCTGATGGTCATGGAGGCAGGCGCAGTGGATTTCTTGGGGAGGGTCGGTCTGTAAGGGTTGGGCTGCGGAGGGTTTGGATGCGGAAGGGGAAGGGTGAGGGTGAGGGTGAGGGTGAGCGTTGTGGCTTGCTTCGCCGAGGGGAGATGGAGCGGAAGGGAAGGTCTCGACGATGCTCGGGGATGGGTTGAAGGGTGGTGCTGCTTTTGCTTGCTCGGGCAGTGGTTGGTCTTCGTGGATGTAGAAAGCTTTTGGTGGCCGCTTGAACGAGCTCCATTGCACTGTAGTATCATCTGACCCCGTTGATTGTAATAGGCTGATGTGGCCTTTCTTTCCCACCTTCTTTGCTTTGGAAGGTAACTCGGAAACTGGGGCTTCCGAGTGCAGAGACGGAACAGGTTGGCGATTGCTACCAGCGGACCAAGTGACAATGGTATCGTTGGATGCTTCGGATGGCTCAGACATAAACGAAGGAGCGGTTCTATAGCTCTTTGTGGTGGCTGGTGAGGGTTTCAGGGGTGCTTTGCGTCTGGGTTGGGGAGGCTCAGCAACGATGTCCATCCATGGGTCTTCAGCAGACTCTTTGGTGTTGGTGAGAGCTCCAGACATTGCTGCATTTGCGGAAGCCCCTGCCTGTCGCTTCTGAGGATCGACAAGCACATCTTTCTTCATGTAGGGAGCAAAAAGCCATAGACCTTTGTTACGCTGAGAACTCTCACCAGCCACACTTCGCGTATTGCTGATTACCTTACTGTCGGACTTGTTTACTACGGCAAGGCGAGCTGTCTCGACGCGTTTTGCAGCCAACTGTCCGCCTTTTCGAGGAGTCGATCTTGGGGGCACCGTTGGATGTGAGCGTACATTGGCCGCACTGCTTCGAGAAGATGATGTGTGAGGTCTACGCACTTGTGTATCGTTTGACTTTGGGTTTCGGGGCTGCCAAGATCTCTCAGGTGCACCTTTGGTTTTCTTAGTAGTCTTTATAGAACTACCTCGACTGATTACGTCGGTGCCGAGAGCGGGCTTAACCGGTGAGAATAGGTCTAAGTAATTCAAGGCGGGGCCCGAGGGCATCACCACCCGGTCGCGGGTTAGGAACGGCTTCGGAGGTGATGATTCCTCAAAAGAGGTAATGGGAATTGAAGGCTCCGAATCGTCCGCAACAGCAGCTACCTCCTCAGACACAGGACGGCCACCAGCAAGTAACGAGCCCAGGCCGTTGCGCTTTGCACGAGGTACAGAAGCCAATAGGACAGGTTGTCCGGATTTCCTTCGTTTGGCTCTGCCTGAGTCATGCTCATTTGCACCATTACCACTCATCCATTCCACATCAATAATGCGTGTACCGTTGGGGTCAATGGGTTGCTCTCCTCGCAAATCGCCGGACATATCGAACAGCAACACCTTGCCATCTTGACGTCCAATAGCAACAAGAGAACCTTCATCAGCTATAGAATGACTCCTGGATCTAGTGGCGCCGTCTACCTGTGTTATCCCACTTTGGGATTTACCAGCAAATGAGAGTATTGCAAGACTGGTGGCAGGTGCCCGAAGATGCCAAGAATCTAAAAGACGAGCTCCTCTTTTTGAGAAATCAATGACACAACACTTCCCGTCCGCTCCTACGGTGACCACAGTGGATTTAGAACCGGGAACAAAGACTGCGGCAGTAATTCCAAGGCCTTTGTAACCAATGCCAATCGTTCCGGTATTGGGTTCTTGTGAGCGTTCGTTCTCCGATACCCAGGTTCCAACAGCATGTAATCGTTTGATCGAGCCTACTTCTCCACCAATACCCGTGCCAGCGGGTCCCAATCGACGCTCGCCTGTACCGTTTTCTTGGAACAACTGCACAGCATCATAGATTGCGGCTGAACCGTCAGCAAAGGCCAAGACAAAGATGTTTGGTCTTTCTGGGTGAAAATTCGCGGTTACCACAGCGGATGAAGAGCATTGGGGTTGTATCGATATAGGACGAGTGCCGAGTGTCAAGTTTGTCAAGTAAATGAGTGGTGGGGATCCTGAAGCAGATAGCAGCAAGTGAGAAGTAGGCGATACGGAGAATACGGTAGGAGGTGAAGGATGAGCCTGAGAGGGATCAAGGAGACGAGATTCGTTCAAGGAGTACGATTGCACAGCGTTTTGAAGAGTGGTAGTAAAAAATAAAGTCTTCGAGTCGCCGGAATACCCAAGCAGGCGTACTTGACCCTGCTAACATTAGTATCTGCGGAATAATTTTGTTGAAAATGAAGTACACACATCAGAACCTCTTAGCCTATAGCTTCTCTGCATGCCTTTATTGACATCATGTAAAACTACCACTTGGCTGTCGGCGACGGCAAGCAGACCACTACCACTGCTTGCCTTCTTGGCAGCAACTATGCCTTCGGATCCTGAGCGAAAGATTTCCCTGACTCCATGGCTGCCCCATACAAATACACCTTTTGCTGTAGTAATAATCAAATGGTAGGATCTAGGGAACGTAAAAGAAGACTGACTAGAGCCGTCCCAAGATAGCGACTTACGGCGGGGAGGAATGGAAGGACCAGATGCCTTTACAGGCTTCACCATCATTATCGGAATCTCGTCCTCATATTCTGATGCTTGTTTGATAACCCACTTGTCAGAAAGTAAACAATGGAATTGGAACTAGGATATATGTAGTTAGTGAGATGGAACGGACCGCTCCGAGCTCTCTAACCCTGAGGCTGCATGCCCTGCCGCCTGGCCCCCAATTATCGTCCAGTACAACGAATCTGGGCAATGGTAACACGAAAGATCCAGTCACAAGACATAATTTGTTACTGCATGATTTAATGGCACTTCCGAGTATTGAGGCAGCGAATGCCCTTTCCCTTGCAGTGTTTAGAGCAAGATTCCTCCCGGACGACCTATGGTTTGGTCCTGTGATTCAAAAAATCGACGGACTCCGCACTGGGTACGCTCTTACACTTGAGTCATCGTCAACAATATCATCTGCCAAGTTTGAAGCATGTTTCAACCTTGTCGCTAGTACCAGCTCCGGGGCCTACTCGGCTTCAAGTAAAGGCTGGTCCCCTAGCAAAAAGCGCAAGGAAATGCGTCTTCCTGACCTCCGCTACCTTCTGGTAGAGTCGATGTCATCTACGGACGTTCCAATTGAGGGATTCGTGTCGTTCATGTTAACCTACGAGGATGGACGTGAAGTCATATACTGCTACGAGATCCACCTTTCCCCTAAGCTCCGAGGATGCCGTATTGGGAGGAATCTTATGGGAGTAATGGAGGATGTTGGGGAAAGGGCAGGTGTTGAAAAGGCAATGTTAACCGTATTCGTGGAGAACCAACGGGCCTTGGCATTCTACGAGAAGTTGGGGTATAGTGAAGATGATTTCTCCCCACAGCCCAGGAAGCTGAGGAATGGGGTAATCAAAAAGCCGGATTATGTCATTCTCTCCAAGTCGCTCAAATGAAAAAGAACATTTCGAGTAGCACAAGGTCGACAGTTGACCTTCAGGAGTTGAATAGAAAGATTATATCTGCCGGACGTCCTTGCCTTTCATCTCAGGTCTCTCGACTTCCCACTCGTCTCTCAGAACTGCGAACAGCGAGTCTGCTACAATTACCGAGAGGCCAAGGCACCATACGAGAGTAATAGCATAGAAGAAGTTCGCATTGCCTGAACCAGCATATATCCAAAGGTAGTAAAATGCAGGACCTAGGAGCGTGGCATACAGTAGGGTGGCCATGGCAAAGAAGGTGTACCGCATCACTGCCAGAATCCAGAAGTCAGCATATGGAAGAGCTCGGCGTCAACCTTGCGCGAAAGGAACTTACAGGGAAAGATATGTCTGTATAGCGGCAGAAGGGCAAAGTATAGCGAGGTGTCGGAGATGCTCGGATAGGGTTTGAAGACGGCGAATATCCCAAGAAGAGTCGTAATGACAAAAAGCGGCTGTGTGCGGACCCGGATAGACAGACCGCCGACGTATCCTCCGAGGTGTAGCCAGAATACCCCGAGGAAGAATTCCCGGAACGAGTCAAACATTTCGATGAAGAAATACCACCAAAGTCCCACATTCGGTGTCAAGTCCGGGAGAAGGAGATGGACACCATACGTAGATGACAAAAACTCCCAGGACCCACCAGTAAGGAGGTATGATACATAAAAGAACCACGCTATGCTCGCGGAGAATGTAGTAGAATGAACGATGGCGAACAAGGTCAAGCTAGTCGGTGGTTTCTCCTCTCTAGCAGCCAGGTCGTAGCAGAGAATTATGAGGGGTGGAAGTAGCAGCGCAGGGTAGAGTGAGAGGTATGAGGCTAGAGCAAGGGCAAGCATAGAGCTCACCGGTTTCCCAGTAGCAGCGTTAGCTATTGCGTACAAGACGGCGCAACTGGTGAAGACGCTGGTCGGCCGGCCGAGACAAGTAGCTACCGTCAGAGGATTAAAAAGGTAACTGTGGACAACAATTAACATGTGTCGCTACAGTTTTTTCAGGCCGACCCATTATCACCTACGCCGCGCCAATGGCAAGACTGTCCCACTTCACACTTTTCCGTGGAGAAGTATACAGTCTTGAAGACCCAGACTCGCCAGAAGCCGCGATCTGCATGAGCGCATTCGCGGCAAGCAGGTCCAGTGATATATACAAGATGCTCGTGAGAAAGGAAAATGCAGCGGAAGGAATGAGCGAGAACAGCGATAGTAGGAGTGGTGCCTGTGCTCGAATATCAGCACTCAGAATTATTGTAAATCTGCTATTTTGGACCGCGATTATACCTGGTAGAAAACACCTCCATCGTACGGAGAGACTCCATGTGTATGTAGGAAAAGACCCTCTTGGACTATCGGTGCATGAACGAGTTAGTACAGCTCACTTTAAGTACCATATTAGACTTCAATGAAAACACAGACGTCGTTTGAAACTGGTAACGGGAGTCGAGATCTCCACGCGTCCTGTTAAAAGGTCTGGTAATGAAGGGAAGCTGGTGAATAGAAATAGCCTCAGCGTCGCTGCAGCGCCGAAGAGCAGAGCTTTTCGCCGGTCAATAGCCATTATGCTAAGATCTCAACAGCTTCGTGAACAAGACCATAACAGCGGTTCCGCACTGACATGGAGCTACCCCCCTTACCCATGTCAGCCCTATGGGGCGAGCAGCTAGCGCGAACTTTTTGGCGAATTTCGGTACCCACAGCTAAATGAAAACGACATCGAATATATGTGACAGCTCAAGGTCACTCTTATCTATGAACCCTTTTTGTAGTCATGGCCAAAATCAAAAAGAAGGGTAATTGCTCGCCCAAAGTTATAGACGCAAAGCTGACGGAGGCTAGGCGCATCTGGCCAGGCCAAAAACTTCATCACAAGAACTCAAGCCGTTCGCAAACTCCAGATAACCCTACCTGATTTCCGAAGACTATGCATATTCAAAGGTTCAATGTCTGTAATCCTAGCTTAAGGCTTTCTGACATTACCCCCCAGGCATATACCCTCGAGAACCAAGAAACAAGAAGAAAGCGTCGAAATCCTCCACTCCGTCCACTACTTTTTACTACACCAAAGATATTCAATACCTCCTACACGAGCCTCTTCTCAACAAGTTTCGAGATCATAAGGCATTAGCGAAGAAGATTGCTAGGTCTCTAGGCAGAGGCGAAGTTGGAGATGCCGCTAGATTAGAAAACACCGGAACCCCCAAGATCTCGCTTGACCACATAATCAAGGAGCGATACCCTACCTTTGTCGATGCTCTCAGAGATTTAGATGATGCACTGTCACTACTCTTTCTCTTCGCAAACCTTCCATCTACTTCCACAGTACCCCCGAAGACCATTGCGCTCTGTCAACGACTCTGTCTCGAGTTCGAACATTACCTGATTAGTACAAATTCTCTACGAAAATCATTTCTCTCAATCAAAGGCATATATTACCAAGCCACAATACAAGGCCAAGATATACTCTGGCTAGTACCATACAAATTTGTGCAGAGAGTGACTGGAGATGTGGACTTTAGAATCATGGGTACATTCGTTGAATTTTATACTACCCTCCTGGGGTTTGTAAACTTCCGCTTGTATACCTTAATAGGCCTTATATACCCTCCTAAATTTGATTCAAAAAGTGACGAGCTAGGTGGAGAGCTAGGCGCATTTACACTCGAAGGGAAAGGAATTGAAGCTCCTAGGCAGATAGAGGCTCCTGTGGATGATGAAGGAAATAAGATGTCAGAGCCAAACACGGAAATACAAATAAAGGTCAACGCATTAGGTGAGCTACAAAATGCGGAAGATGAACTTGAGCAGGAACCCAAGGATCCGCTAATAGAAGGGGCTAATGATGCGATCGATACCTTTGAAACAACTGGAGAGGGCGCGGATGTTTTACCACAACCGCAAATTGGCAGTACAGAGGCGTCGACTCTTTTTACCCCATTTTCATTCTTCCTCTCTCGAGAAACACCCAGGCAGCCTCTCGAATTCATCCTGCGCGCATTCGGCTGCAAGCGAGTTGGCTGGGACGCCGTACTTGGAGACGGTGCTTTCACAACTAACGAAAACGATCCTTCAATCACCCATCAAGTGGTTGACCGCCCACCTTTGCTAGAGTCAAGCCTTCCAGAAGTTCCGAGCGTCGATGGCAAAGAATCGACCACTGTCGCTACAGTACGTCCAGGGAGCAGAATACCCGGTCGAATATATGTTCAACCTCAGTGGGTATGGGACTGCATCAACGGAGGCAAGCTTCTCAGACCGGATCTGTATGCCCCAGGAACCACACTACCTCCACACCTGAGTCCGTGGGTTAAGCCTACAAAAGGCGCTTATGACCCGACGGCGCCGTTAGCGGAGCAGGAAAGGGAAGGTGAGGCTGAGGAAGCTGAAGGACTAGACGAGGATCTAGAGGACGACGAAGACGGAAGTCCCGATACCACTGTCCCAGATGGAGAAGCTTCCATCAGCCAGAAAGACTTGACAGCAGCCTTCACCGCCTCAGACGAAAACGACATGGACGTCGCCGGGAGCGAGGATCTCTCTGAGTCGGAATCTCCCTCTAAGGGCGTAAATAGGGATGAAGCCTCCGAATTCGGCGGCTTCTCCGCTCAACCTTCCGAATCCGAATCCGAATCTAGCCTCAACCAGCACCAACGCGAACTCGAAGCCGAAGCCGCCGGCCTGACTTTCTCCGAAGCCACCACTGCAACAAAAGCTAATGGCGAGCCCGTGAAAGGTATCTTAAAGACCAGACCGATTAACAAGGGAGAAGAAGCAAGAAAGAAGGCGGCAAGGAAGAGAATGGACGAGGAAGAGGAGCTGGAGCGGAGGAAGATGATGATGGGAAGAAAGAAGAGGAAGGTGTTAGATAAGATGCTTTATAGCAATAGGAAAAAGGAGGAGGAGGCGGAAAGGTTAAGGGGGAAAAGGAGGAAGATTGAAGGGGTCAAGGGTTAAAAAATGGGGTGCATATGGGTTGGAGCAAGATGGTACTTGGCTGAAGGAAGTAGCTTAGCAGCAGCGAAATGCATCATGGGGCGCTGGAAGGCCTACTACTACCTCCGCACTGCGGACAGCGTCGGTGCTCGTAGCCATTGTCGAATACTCTGTAATTATGCCCGAGAAAGTACTACTCTAGAACTGCACCTCAAAACGCCGACACCTTGTCCGTGGACCACCCAATACATCCTCCCATTATCTTGCCAAGCTGATATAGCTAGAACAGCATCGAGGACGATGTGCGGAGGTGCGGTTCCGCTTGACGACAACGAGTGCCTTCTCAGCATGTCCTTCGGCTAGCAACTTCCGCTAGAACAAACAGCAACTCGGAGCGAACGCCAGGTATAGCAAACCCCTAACAATTGCAAGCCCCCCCACCCTGCGTTCCTGGGGCCTCAGGTCTCAGATCCACTCCCGGCCTCGGGTTTCTCAGATTCCTCGCTCCTGCCTGCTCCAGCGGCAACTTCCTCGCAATAGCCGTAAATAGCTCCCTCACATTCTCCCCCGTCTTCGCCGAGGTCTCGAAGAACAGTAGCCCCGCTTCTCGAGCGTATGCTTCGGCGTCGGAAGCGGTGATGACGCGCTTGTCTGGCTGTTCGGTTACCAGATCGAGCTTGTTGCCTGCAAGGGCGATGATGATGTTTTCGTTTGCTTGGCGTTGGAGCTCTTTTACCCAGGCTTTGGCTTTGTCGAGGGAGGACTGGGGGTTGTGTTAATGCAGGTTCAGTGGCATGTGGCGGGGAGATGGTGGAAGGGACGTACGGCTTGTGTGATGTCGTAGACTACAACGGCGCAGTTGGCGTTTCTATAATACATGGGTGCTAGTGATTTGTAGCGTTCTTGTCCGGCAGTATCCCATATCTCGAATTTGACGGTGGTGGTTTCGTCTAGGGAGATGGTTTGTGTGAGGAAAGCAGCGCCGATGGTTGACTCTCGATAATCGTCGAATTGGTCCTGTACGGTACATTCAGTCCCAGTCGGTAACATAATTCTGGAAGACATCAAGAGCGAATCGGACAGTTGTCTACTCACTTTAACAAATCTCAGTACCAGTGAACTCTGAAACAGAACGGTTAGAAGGCAAAGGCCAAAGCCACAGATATGGTTGATAACGTACCTTTCCGACTGCCGATTCTCCTACAATATCTATCAGCAACTCTGCCCAAAAGAAGACCTAATATGATGGCGCATGAGGAACTAACCAAGTAGGACGAGCTTGAACTGGGCAAACCGCGCTCCTGGTCTGTTACCTGTCGCCATCCGTGCTGCCATATTGGATGGGGTTTTCAAAAGTATGTGAAGATGACGGAGATTGCTGGTTTGGGATTACCTAGCTATGTGCAAAATCGAAGATGGCGTCGAAATTGTACGATTGATGAAGCCCGGCTCTTTGTGATTGCCTGGACCAGACTAGCGCCAAAGCAGACGCAGCGGAGCCGCAAGTCATCACTTCCTTCTTTCTACGAGTAGTACTGAGATATGTACGGAAAGCTTCGTATCTATAACGTTAAATACCTTTCTGTAACGGAGCAGAACACAGACAGCAGTGATGGAAGACACTCTTAAAAACACCATAGACTGATACTCTTTGACTACCAACCATCTCTCACAATGCGCAACCTTGTGCCATTCCGGGACATCAATGTCCACGCGTCGGCCTCCCACTATGCGTTCACCTCTCCTTCCACCCCTTCGGCTCAGACTCTGGTGATCGAGCGGCCTTCAGGGGACTTACGCCTGAATGATGGGGCACTTCTAGGTGCCAAACGAGTCTCAAGTATTGCCGGTATACTTGGGATAATAAAGCTTAGATTAGGTATCATTCTGTATTACTTGCGGCACTATCCATTCTTACCGTGTGGCAGACAGGTACATAATAGTAATTACTAAAGCCCAGCCTATGGGACGTCTGAAGGGGCATATGGTATACAAAGTCATCGCTACCGAATTCCTACCGTTGCACGAACGTACCCTTCATGACGCAGATGAAGATACATACCTCAACCTACTCAAAACCTTGCTAAAGACTGGGCCGATGTACTTTTCTTACTCCCTTGACGTAACCAACAGCTTTCAGCGGCAGGCACACTCAGACCCTTCCGCGCCTCTGTGGAAGCGAGCGGATGACCGCTTCTTTTGGAACAAATTCATTCAATCGGATCTTATCGATTTTGCGTTGGGTACGGCGACTCCCTCCAGTCCTCGGCAACATGGAGGGCAACAAGGTGGGGTCGATCCATTCATCCTCCCCGTGATGTTTGGGATGATGAGGATCACCCAAACTCGGATAAAGTCCACTTCTCTAACATTTACCCTCATTACAAGGAGGTCAAGGCACCGGGCTGGAACCCGATATTTCACTCGCGGGATTGACGATCAAGGGCATGTTGCGAATTTCAACGAGACTGAGCAGATTGTCATTCTCAATGATGGCGCTGGAGGCATGGGGGGCTTCGCCGGCAATGAAGGCATGCAAAATGGCAAGGTTCAAGGTATGGATGGTCACGATGTGCAGGTCATGTCTTACGTCCAAACTCGAGGCAGTGTACCGGTATACTGGGCTGAAATCAATACACTGAAATATGTACCTAAGCTCCAGGTTCGGAGCGCCGAGACAGCTATCGATGTGGCACGGCAACATTTCGATGAACAGATCAGGATCTATGGGGACAATTTCCTTGTGAATCTCGTAAACCAGAAGGGGCGAGAAGACCGCGTCAAGCAGGCCTACGAGCAGATGGTACGGATGCTGGTACCTTCCCCAACAGAATCCAAGGAAGCAGACTATCTTGCAGATGAGAAAATACGTGCCGTTGAACCAGGTCGACGGAATCAGGAATATGACCGACTTCACTATATCTACTTCGATTTCCACAATGAGACCAAAGGCTTGAAGTGGCATCGCGCGCAAATATTGCTTGATAAGCTTACCGATGGTTTGGTAAAGGGCCAATATTTTCGTGGGGTCGACATGCCAGCAGACCCTCAAGGGCGGCTTGAAATTCGCAATCAACAAACAGCCGTAGTAAGAACGAATTGCATGGATTGTCTGGACCGGACCAACGTCGTCCAAACCATGATTGGCCGCTGGACTCTATCGCGGCAACTTCTTGAGATTGGTGTCTTGAAACCGGGCGAGTCCGCCGATGACGATGCCACCTTCAAGGACCTTTTCCGAAATGTATGGGCTGACAACGCTGACGTAGTATCCAAGTCTTACTCGGGTACTGGGGCCCTAAAAACAGATTTCACTCGGACGGGCGAGCGGACAAGAGCTGGCATGGTTCAAGATCTCAACAACTCTCTCACTCGATATGTGAAGAACAACTTCGGAGACGGCCCCCGGCAGGATGGGTTTGACCTTTTTCTCGGCACGTATCTACCTGATACCTCAAACATCGGCAGCAATCTTCTTTTCGTGGACCGTAGGCCTGCTCTCATCCAATCCATACCCTACCTTCTTGCTACCAGCTTTTTCATGGTTACTATTTCAATCATTGGACGGCCGCACCCAGGCTCGACTATATGGCCCCTCCGACTGTTTGCCTTGTTGTGGGTTGTTATTGGTGCTTGGTGTTTCCATTTCATTTACAATCATGGCATGCTCTACGTAAGTCAACACTCATTTACATCCTCGTCTCGCAGCACTTGCTGACCTATACAACAACAGGTGAATTGGCCAAAGCTCAATACGCCTCGCTGGGCCACAGAGGGCTACCAAGAAAACATTGGCAGTCTTCGTAAAGACAAAGTGATTGGTCGGCTTGTGAGTGGTCATGAACGGGGTCTAAGTAACGCAAGACTGCTCCACCTAGAGGAAGGTAAAAAGAGGATACAGTGAAACATGAGGCGGATGGTCATGCATGTAGAGAGCTTTATACCCATTTGCTAGAAAGCTATCACGTGCTCTTAATACAAGACTTTACGCTTTGCTGAATCTGTGGGCTCCTGGCCTCTTACATTGACCCCAATAACGTAGTGACCAGCAATCGCCATCACCCTGTCGTCCAAAAAGTTGCTTCTCGTTGCTGCCATCTCGGCGGCCTAACGCGATACTACCAGAAGGCTCCTCATCGAAATCGCACAGGAAACCTAATGAAGCAAGATATTCCAAAGGGCAATTCCCGCGGGGGTTCCCGAACCTTGGAATCCCCGTTCAAAAGAGGTTCTTCCCCACCAAACCGAAACAACAATCGAGCGTCCGTCATATGTAGCAACGAGAACCCCTCGATCCTTTGCCGCTTGCGCAACCAACTGTCAGCTACGGCATCTAAAAGCCAAAAACGCAGCTTTCATTCATCTTCTTCTTCCAAAACCCCTCGGTCATCAATGCAGAACTACAGTACAGTACAGTACATTTGCAATATCCCTCCTCAATACCCAAAATACTATTAACTAAATTCTGAAATTTTTTGCGCAACCATTTTTTTCTTACGCGGTTTATTTTTGATCCATGGCGTCCCTTTGTAGAACGCACCACTGCGTGCGAGAGAGGCTTGGCAGCCTGCGCTTTTGGAAAGATGGCTGTTGAGGTGTTGGATATGTGTGTCGTTTTGGTAGAAGGGGAAAAGGGGAAGGGAAAGGGAAAGATGTAATCTTCGGTTTTTGATAGAATAGGCTTGCGAAGCGGTTTGTGAATGAGCTTCTTGTCGGGCCTGTAGCTAGCTATGTAGTAACGACAAGATATCCCCCAAAGTCTCAGCATTCACCTCACCCACACGACATCAGCACCGTTTCACATATCCACTCATCCTCCCCTTTTTCTTTTTTTATTTTTTTTTATTTCTTTTTTTTATGTAAAAAACATTCTTCGCCGTTTTCTCCCGTCCAAATCGATGACGACTGCTGCTGTAAAGCATAGGCTGTGCAATTTTATACTCCGCACGTGTGGTTCCTGAACGGGGAGATGAGGTGGTGGGGATGAGAAACAGGTGTGGGTATCGCGCGGGCGGGCGGGGGGGGGGAGATGGGGGTTGGTAGAGGTGGGGGCTGAGGGTGTTGTTGGGGCTGCTGAGGCTAAGGCTGGGGCTGGGGGGCGCCGGAGGGTGGATGGGGATGGGGATGTGCTTGGCTGTGGGTAGTGAGTGAGGTATGGGGATGGTTGGGTTGTGGGGGATGGTGGGTTAGGGGCAAAAAGGGGGGTGGGGGGTGTTGCTGGGAGTGCTGAGGATGAGGATGAGGATGAGGCTTGAGGGGGTTGCGTTGAGGGCAGGGAATGGGATGTGCGTTTATGTGATGATGTGATTTGAATGTAGAAGAGGTTGGGGGTTTGCGAGGGGGAAGGGATTGTGGCTTTCCATGTGGCTGTTGCGAAGATTTTAGAAGAGTGGGTGGGTTTTGAGGATTTTGCGATTGTGCTTGCTTTTTGAAGGAGGTGGGTGAGCGATCGGGGTGATGGGTGTGAGATTTTCATTGAAAGAGTTGTTTTTCGTGGTGGTGCAGAGGGGGGGAAAGGTTTAGCTTTTCATGATTTATTCGATGTAAAAGTATCAGTGAGATTTTTTAATTTTATTTGGGAGAAGTTGGTAAAAGACTGTTTACAAGTGAGGTTTTAAATGTTTTTGCTTCTCCGAACCGTGGTTTTTTCACTTGGGTGATTGTTCTTTATCAAGGTACGGTGTATTTGATGCACCTGAACTATGAATGTACCCATTCATGGATAAAACGCTTAAATCCATGGATCAAACGATAATCCATGGATCGGGTACACGATTGATGGAGCTCCCCGGTCCATGAATAGGGTGCAAATTTGGGCCTTCATCCATGGATCAAATGATATATTAATGGATCAGGATTTACATAAATCATGAAGCAACTCTCGAATCTACCATGATCTTCAGCTGAACGACAATCTCACTGTCGTCTTTTGACTCTATACACGTCCTAATCGCATGATGAGATCAAGTCAAAATCTTCATCATCAGTCTGAAATGAAGAAAGAGGGACAAGAGAACACAGCCAAAGTTAATAATTGTAAAAGATGTAAGATCTATGTATGATTAAACATTTACGAAAATAGTATTTGATCCATGGATGAAGGCCCAAATTTGCACCCTATCCATGGACAGGGGAGCTTCGTCAATGGTGTACCCGATCCATGGATGATCAGAGAAATATGTTAGACCAACAACAAAAGCGCATGCAAATAACATATGCGTCACCACATGGTTCAATCAGCTAATACAAACATGATGCGTGAACTATCCACTCATAAACACAGGTTGACCGACCAACAGACTGGCGATATACGCTATGAATCACATAGCCCAGAAGATTTACATATTCGCCCCGACCTTGATGAGCTGGAAAAAGAAATGAAATGTACGTTTAGGGTTTCTATGGTGTATGTCGGCTGGAGATCGATCCGTGGTCTCATGGTTCTTCCGGAAGTTAGACCCAGACGGGAGTTCAGCTTAGCGGTCGCTGTGTGCGGCCGGTCAGGGGCTTGGTTAAAGATTAGGAGAGGTTGCAGCAACGTGCTGTGGTTGCTGTGGGAGCAGATAGGTTGTTCTGCAATTGATGTTCTGCGATGGTTATTCTGCGATGGGTGTTTCTCCTTGTACTGTGTTATTATCGAGGTGAAGCGACCGGTATGTGACGATCTAAGCTCCTAAGGTAGGTATTTTGTGTATTTCCCGCGTGCATGAGAATAGCCTAATGTTTCTGCGAGGTATGTGTACAGATCATAAGAAAAACCCAAATCAGCGAGGCCCTGCGTGCTAATCCCCAGAGAACGTCAGTTGGCGGTTATGTGCAGCTAAACAGCCACGTGAAGATAGTTGCCCGATGTACGGATACGGAGTACCATATGCGCTATTATTGAAAATGATGTTACACGTAAGACCCAAACAGGAAACATAGCACCGTGACTGCATTAGTCCAGATCCGGCGCTACCGAGACTGCGGCTAATGTTGCCAGTCCTGTTTCCGCGTGGTACTCATGTCGAAGGGCTGGCCGTTTGAATGTGGGGCCATACCCCAGGTTCCGGAAGAGTTCGAATTGGCGCACTCCCCAGGATATGTTGCTGAAGCAGGACTTGTTTGAACGTCATCTGTGTTGTAATTCCCTGTGAGACGATCAGTATTTACATTCGTTGATAATCTATGAGGCCTAGCTTGTAACTTACTATAGACGTTTCCACCATGCATGGGTGTTGGCCATCCGTTCGTATCATCAGGGAGGAAACCAAAGTCGTAGGAATCGTCCACGGTGGACAGCATTGATAGATTGAAGTCGAATTGATGGGCTGGGTCGCTTCCATGATTCATATGATAAGGATACCTGTCTTGTCCGCCGACTGACTGGTTTCCGGTCATGTCTAGCTGCTCCACGCACTCACTAGGCTGCAAGCCGACGGGGGGTCCTGAGGGTATATCCGACAGCACTTTGTTATCACCTATCGCACTATATGCCATATCGTGTTGAAGAACCGCAGCCGTCCGATGCTGAGGAGACGGAGCCGTAGCCGTTGAAACCATGGTTGCAGAAGAAGGGGTGCTTGCGCCTGTCTTTGTCGTCCGGGAAGTGGCAGGAAAGGACCTTCGCCGCTTCGAGCCCTTGGTGGGAGAAGGTTGTGGAAATACGCACTGGATGCCATTCTTACGACACCGATCACATGAGCTGCCCTCTTTCCGCTCCGACGTTTTATTTTCTCCCAGGCACTTCAGCTGGTGGAGAAGAAGGTTAGTATCGATGGTCTTAGAGTTCTGCTCTAGCGACCAATAGTAACCATTTTGCGCTGCATGACAGTACGATTGCGGATGGAGCCGTGGCCAACAGGATAGTATCATGGGCTAATATGTCAGAAACGAACCTTTTTTGCCCGACAATGGTTACATGCAGAATGTCGCTGCCCGTGGCCTTGGCCCGGTGGATCGTTTGCTTGCTCAATGCAGACGGTTTGTTTGCTGGGGTCCTGCGTGTATCGCAAAGTCGAGAACATAACACAGGCGTTGAAGCAACAAAGACTTCAGTACTTTTCAACTTTGCGTCTCGGTCGTAGAGGTGCTGCTGATTTTATTATTTCCACGACACACTAAGAAGTTCCTTGGCTGCGTTACGAGGTCGAAGATGGGGTGGGGCTGTTGGAAGGCCAGTCTATGATATGAATCCTTGCATCCCCTGCAACGGTTTCCCTGTCAGCTTGACTTCGAAGCGAAAGTGGCTTGTGCTGACTTGTTGGACCGATCCTAAAGGAATCCTACAGATCTGGGCCGGGGCTCCAATCAAATCGGTTGAATACTTGAGGCCTATGAGCAGCAGGAACTCAAATACTTAATGCAAATGTATCAAAATCAATTGGGGCCAGTGCCAAGTCATAGGCTCCTAGCTTCATCCCGGATTGTACTAAGAAACCGGTAGTGGTCATGTATCCCAGAATAGGGCGATGTGGTATGTTGGAAGCTGCCTAAACCCCCCACGGATGGTAAGAGCTCATGCAACGATCTTGGGAAAACTGCATTTCTTCATAGTTGCATCAACAACGGCAAGCTAAGGACGTCCCGTGTGGAGGCTTATGGACGTTTGAGGTTCTCAGCCGTTACAAGACTAACCGGGTTTTGACAAATCTCATAACGCAGAGACATTGTCAGAGTCTTGAAAAGACTTAATGCAGTACCGAGAGAGAGTCGAGGCCTTGCCAACTTCTCACATCCGTGTCAGCAGCCTTGCCAGATATGACATGTAGAATGATCGTCTGAGGCTTGCCGGGTTTGAGAGCGGAATGTTACGGAAAAGGGACCCACAATGGTTATGTCGCTGAGGGTCTTACTGACGAATGCAGGTTATTGGGGGCGTTCAAGAACTCCACGTGGCGCAACAACTCCATAATCAAGTGAAGCCAATGGCGGAGCAATGTCAAGGAACCTGAACGTTGACTACCAACAAGGATAATTTTCAAGCCAATGAGACGGTGCAGGGTCTCGTTCTCGCTTATGCGAAGAAATGGACTTATGCGGACCAATACTGTAGAGTAGTGTACACAGAAGGTTTGGCGGAAGGGGGGACACGTTGAGCTTTGCAGAAATAGCAGGATAAGGCGGGATCTTCCGAGCAGCCTTATCGAACCCGTGCTGGCGCGTCCCGAACGAGAGGGCCGTCCCTCGGAAACTAGGGACAGCTCCACGCGCTCGTACTTCTGACGTCTTCCAGACAGAATAACAAGGACGCCTCTATGAAATTGTGTCGGCCAATCCGTAAGCCAATAAGACATCGTCAGCGACGCTCATGCCTCGCGATCTCCAGGTGGTGGTTCTGTTTTCGGATTATTTGTGGACCACTCCCATTTCTCGGAACCGGCCGCCAACTATTTATATTCTCGAGGGTCGGGCCTATGAAGGACCGGAAGGTGCTGCTTGGGCGCTGCTTGAGCAGATGGGAGACTTAGAGGGACCGCTTGACTGCTGAGGCAAATCTTCAGATGCTAACATTCCATCTATAAGGTTGATTGAATTGATTTCTTCAGTAAGAAGCGGCTGCCATCCATGCTTGTAGTCAGTTGTTGCGTAGTTGAAATCTTACGAATACCGTCACAGTGCGACTCAAAATGCGTACGTGATATTGGGACTGCGTCTTCTTCGAATATAAAGCCCCCGAATGCGTATCCAGAATCGGCCCCAATCATCGGATCGACGGTAGCGTAAGGCGCAAAGGGCTTATGCATGTCATATAAACGGTCAATGACTGCCCCCACCAGCTGAAAGAGTGGTGTCGTCAACAAAGAGGATGCTACCTGGTGTGGTTAGTTAGAAGTCAGATACCCCGTAAAGCTTCTCCCATCACTGGTTAGCCTTTTGTGGCAGAACGGTAAAACCTTCTGTTTCCATTTTCTCCAGCCCACCATGGTCGTCGTTTGGCCCTCCGAGCATGGGCCTGTGTCCGCCAATCCAAAGCAACGAAGTTGGTGGTTTTCTGTCAATTCTTTCCCCACAAATAACTAGCGAAAGACATTATGCACGTCATTGCATTGTAGTCATGTATTGTCTGCTCACCTGATCTGGACTGTTCACTACCTTAGTTGTGGCGATTACGTTCATACCTAGCGTTTACACCAAAAGTGTGGATCCACAGCACGACCAATCAAAACCGACATGAATCGACATCGAAACCTTGCGCTATCCTTTTCTTGATTGACGCGACTGTCTCTCAGGCTGGCGCGACCTTTTTTTCCGTTTCCAATGCCTCTCGGCTTCGACAGGTTGGAGGAAACTGTCAATGTGAGCCATTCCAACAAATTCCTCATCGCTCAAACCGGGATTGGAACCGTCACTAGAATCGTGACTTCTTTTATTTCTCAGAAAGCCTTTACCGAGCCTTCTCACTTCTGACCGCTTGGAGATTCTTGGAAGGTATGAGTCTTCCCTGACTTCATCCGTGCCTTCTCCCAAAGTCCTGAACGAGATACCCTCCTCGAACAGTGCAGCACACCTAGTAGCCGCCTTCTCCACAACAGCTGACTCCCAGCCAGTCATGGAAGCGATACCCAGAACATCGCTCCAGTCTCGACGACCAACTCGGGCCTTGCGACTTTGGAAACTCTGCGCTTTTCGACTTGAGGAAGATGTTCGTTGACTTCTTGTTCGAGACGTGGACGACGGCCTCGAGTTTCCTGCAATATCGATTGCAAACCCGACTGATGATTTGCCGTTGCTACTCGGCCTGCCTCTTCCCTTCCCTTGTTTAGACTGCCTTGGGTCACACACATCTTTCTGAGACTCGCTAGCAGAGTCATCCAGGGCCATGTAGGCGCTTCTTGCATGGCGAAGTCCCATCAGTAAATCGTCAAATTTGGCTAATACGTGGTTCATGGTAGGCTCCAAGATATCGCTTGCTTTATCATCGTCAACCATGACTTCGGGCTCAAAATCTCTGGGCTTTAGATCCAAACAACCACCAGAAGGCGTAGCCGCACTCTCCGCTCGCGAGCTCGCTTCTGCACTGTGGGGCTGCACATCGTCGTCGTCTGGCCCAGAACGCGCTGATGAGCTACTTTCACGGCTTGTATGCTCAGTGGCGGGTGGCGACGGATTGGATTTCCCACTGTCACAGTTGGATGGGTCAGATTGGCTTCCTAACTCCCTGCTTAGCTTGCCATCTGCGCCGTTTGGCTCGTCATCGTCCCACTCCCTTGCCCAGAATCTCTCTTTCGCTTTTTTGAGTACGTAAGCTACCAAAAGCTCCTTAAGAACATTACTTGCAGCGTCTCTCCTACCATAGTATCGCCCAGGCCGATCTCCTTCCTCTTCCCAATGTGAGATATCTGCGTCCCTAGGAACAACGTCCGGTGGCAGCGGCCAAGCTGTCCATACCTTCGGTGGAAGCCAAGCTTCTGCACCCTCAGAAACCCCTTCATGCTGCTCTCCTCCCTGTCCTCGTATTTTCTCGGGTCTGCGCTGTAGATGGAAAGCATTGTAGAGATGCACGCTGAGATCATTCGCGGTTAGCTGCTGAAGGCTAGCTGCTAGCTCCCGCTCCGCAGCGGTCCAATTCCGCCATGTTGAAGGAGGGCCGTGGTATTTGTTAGGACGAGACGGCGGAACACTAGAAATCGTGTCGTTACCTGCACCCAGCGACAATGGCATTTTGGGTATCTGGTGGGGGCTATGCCGCTCTGGAGTATACACACTTCCACTGCTGGCATCATGGTCAACCGTAACCTCTGGCACGGCATCTTCGACAAATCGCGTCTCTATCGAGCCGTCGTGCGACCGAGGCGACCCTTCCACCGAGGATGTCAGTCCGTTGTCCGGAATGATTTCATTTACTTGTTGATGCTGTGTCGAGTGGAACAGCGGAGATTCGGGATACGAAGCGCTGCCGCTTTCTGGCGTGGACATTGAGTATTCGGAATGTGAAAAGAAAATACGAGGATCTTTCAGATAAAATCTCTGACGAAAGGGGCGACTTCCGACGCTTGATCAGGTAAATTATCTTCTTGCACGAATCGCTGCAACAGCACCGACACACTTGCTTCTATATCAGGTGGAGGCGCAACGTCAGTAAAAAGTCATTGATACTGGTCTGTCACTAGAGTAAATGTATGTCAAGTTGGCCAACTCGATATCTTCTTGTTACGCCCTCTCCAAAGACCGGTTATTATCTACTAAATTTCGCCTCGCTCTAATGCTTCACCAGGAATTCCATACTTCGATGCTCTGAACCCAATCCTTGTCAAAACTTCGTTTACACTTTCATCTAACGCTACGAGTACCTTTACAATGTTGTTAGATTAACTAATTGTGAACATCTTCATTCAGTCTCGACTTTGAAAACTCTACACTGATTGTGCTCTCTTCATACCCTTTGCCAGAAATGGACGGTATGCCTGATATTGTGTCTGGCGGAGAAATCCTTACAAGTCCGAAATCAACGTGCCGAACTGACCATATCATGAGACAAGAAAGGTGCCTCGTGAAAGTTGGGTAGAGCATCGAGCGAAATGTCAGTGGATTGAAGATTCATTGACCTATCCTTGGTGAATGAAAGATTCAGTGATTGAAAGACATGTCAATTACTGTAATCATAAATATGTTATAATCAAGGGTGGGATCATTAGTACACCTCCTTTTCCTACAATGTCTGAATTTTTCCCTGATAACATTACAAAGTTCATGTCTTCATTAACCAAGCAATTGCAAATTTTCTAAATCTCCCCATACTCAAAGGCCAACAAGCTCGCCTAGTTGGCTTTTCTCGACTTTCCTCATTCTATCGCCGACGCAAACCTCAGCTCCTCCCATCCCAGCATCTCCAGCTTTTGGATCTCCCGTCCTTTCAAACATAAACCATCCAGATTCGGGCTGCAACGAGTCGAGCCCCGGTTCACCTTGGGGGGTTTCAGGATGATGTTCAACATGGATCACCTTCCCGTAACGATCCCGAATGTGGTTGCTGCTGTTGGCGTGTGTGCTAGTGTCATCCAGTGCTTCTCCTGTACTTTTGATACGAATACCCATGGAGCCAGCTACCATGATGGTTTCGTAGAAGACGCCGTTATCGTTGACCTTCACGGGTACAGATGAGTGGCCGGATGGGACGTTTTTGATTTTTATACAATGGTAGAAGGTGTTGTCAAGGCAGCAGCCCGCGTTTCGACCGCGCGATCGAGTATTGACGGGTCCAGAAGGAGGTATTCCGTTGGGCGCATACATAGACTTGCCGTCCTGATCCCAAAAGCAGAATGCTGTAATCCAGCCTGAAAGATATGGTGGTCCACTTCCACCCGCCGACCGGTCTGCGATCTTCTGCCAAAAGTCTTTCGTCTCCGACGAGTCTGGGCAGTCAAAGGACCTCACAAATCGACTCAAGACTGGTTTCAGCAGGTTATAGAACTGAGTCGCCTCTGCGCCAAGATTTGGAAGTTTCTCCAGACGGTGGAGAATTTCTTGCCAGTCTGCCTGGACGCCAAGGAGAGTAACCGAAGGGATACCACACATCAATTTAAACCCGTAAGTAAAGAATTTCTGTAACGCACCCATCATGACGATGGATGCCACGACTTTGTCAGTCTCGGTTGTTGTAGAAAAGGCCGGCATGATCCAAGGGCGTAGCTCTGGGTCGACTACATTGGCGCTCATGAGTTCAGTCATGCGTCTAGCCAAAGCCCCAAAATCGACGGTATGTATGGTCCCGGCAGCTTCAATCCAAAGCTCTTTCTGTCCTTGATGGGCAACGAAGAAGGAGCGCAGTTCCTCTGCATGCGCATTGATGTATAGACTAAGTTGTGTAAGAATAGCGAACCAGATGTCCTCTGGGCGCAGTGTGAGATGATGATGGTCGCAGTAAGCAGCAATTGCAGCTCGTACGAATCCGTTGTTGGACGGATGAAGAGGTAATTCCGACGTGAATTTACCGAAGGAAGTTTGAATCAATGCCTTGCATTTCCGATACTCAGTAGGACTGGATTCTTTCAAAAGAGACTCGGCGGAGTATACTGCGTCGGTAGATCTCCATGTTCTCGCAAGATGATCGGCAGGTCTGATAGTCACCGGCATCTTGCGTGACAAAAAAATTAAAGAGTTCTAGCAAAACTGTAGAGAGGATGTAGACAAAACGGAAAGGATTCAACAGTGAACAAGACAATGACTGAAGATCAGGTGTGGCATTGAGATCCAGCCTGTTGCCTGTTGCCTGTTGCCTGATGCACTGATAGAGCCAGTGGAGCCAATGACTGGAACTCTTTTAGCGAGATATCAGATCTCTACGCAAAGGGTTTTGCGGGGTACAGCATCAGAACTGACATGCATATTCGATGTATTTCATATGTAAATAGCTGAGTTTAATAAGCTGAATGGGAACTTTCCAACGATACAATATCCACGAAGAATGAAGCACTTTTACATGCGTAATGGGTTATGCTGCTCTGCGAGAAGTTTCTTTATCTTATCTTATCTCATCTAATCGGAAACTCAGCACCCGTGATTGCTCTCCAGATAGAACCCACACCAGGATGCTGGCACGCTGGGAACAGGTCTTTGACCTCACAGTCTTGGGTGAATTGGGTTGGGTTTATTGGGTGCCATCCAAAACAACGGTCACACAATTGAATCACTAGCAGAGAACGCGAAGAAAATGATTGTTCTCGCGATGAGTGTTGAAGCATAGGAGCAATAGGAGAAACAGTGTAGTAGGAGCAATCTGCTCGCTGACCAAATTGGTACTAGCGCAGATATGTTCCTCGCTCCGCATAAAACATACAACGTAGTAGATAGCTTTCTACTCCGTATGTAGAACAAACACACCTCTAGGCAATCAACAGATTTACACTTCATCAATGAGAAGTGACCGTCTCGAATGAAATCGATCTACGTACATTACCAATGAATTGCAGAACTTCTGACCTTTTTTCTTGGTAGCAGTCTGTTCCGAAGAACTTTTCTTGAAAGGTGGCTGTCTGCAGTGGCAGCATTTGCTGGTAGCAATCTTCTATTCTTCACAGAACGTTCACACCAGTCGTAACCTTGGCTGTTGGATGATGCTCTCGGATGAATGCCCTTATCGTAGGAGATTTGTGTGCGGCGAGCGACGATAGGTTTTCGCCCGCGTCAATGTCCCAGAAGAAAGACTGGCTATCTACAACAGTGAATGGAATCAGTAACATTCAATTGGACTGGTGAAACCCATGTATCTTCACCTTCTATACACGCTGCCCTTAACTGCAAACAATTGATTTGTGGTACATAAAGTCTCATCTCTCAGCCTTTTCGTTCGTGGCGCAGGAGTCTATCTCTGATACTGTCATTTGCCACAACTTGTCTAAAATCGCTACTGTCGAAGGGGAACTGCTTCCATCAGGCCTTATTATCGATGGCTTGAACCCGTTCATATAAAGTTAGAACCTCAATACTTGTGTACCGGCAAGTCTCTGGCTGATGGTCGAATTGCCAGGATGCGCTTGAATGTTTGAATAGTCTTCAAACTCCATTCGCTGTGCTGGAGGAAAGGCGGAGGCTTGGGTTGAAGCCAGATGCTTCAGCCGTCGATGAAATGAGTCAATGGGTTCGTCGAGCCGGCCACGAAGTACCCTCTCTACGAATATTTATCATCATTATCTCAAGGCTAATCAGCCCGAGGTTTCGGAACTGGAACGTCTCAAGGTCGTACACGTCGCCGGTACCAAGGGCAAAGGCTCTACCTGTACGTTTGTCAACTCCATACTATTAGCTCATCAGGGTATACACGGCATCCCTCATAAGATTGATCTTTATGCCTCGCCTTATCTCATTGCGGTACGCGAACGGATAAGAATCAAGTCGGAACTTTTTCGAAGTTTGGGACGCTTTGGAGGAGTCTGCAATGAGATGGCAAAGATCTCAAAAGCAAGCCGGTATACTTCCGATTCTTGACCTTTGATGTCATTTCATGTACTCATCCGGGAAGGAGCTGATATCGCCGTTTGCGAGGTCGGAATTGGAGGAGCGTGGGATTCAACATGTTGCGGTCTTGGGTGATACCATTGAGGAAATGGCATGGTATAAGTCTGGTATCTTCGAGGTAAATTGCCCAGCCTTTACTGTGGAACAGGTCCCGGCGGCTGCTTAGGTGCTCCAGACCCGGGCGGACTGCAAGGAGGTTTCGCTGGAGACCGTAAAAATCGACCCTGTCTTATCCGACCTTAACATCATGCTAGATCGGAATTTCAACAACCAAAATTCTTCGCTTGCAATTGCTCTAGCAAGCGTCGTTCTGCAGAAGATTGGACCCAATTCTCCCACGAAGGGCACGCCTTCCTCGTTCATCAAACAAAGCCTGGGAAACACTGTCTGGCGCGGTTGATGCGTGATTATGCCTCTTGGCAACGTGACATGGCACCTTGATGGCACCTATACCGTTGACAGCCACAGGGTGGCGGGCCACTGGTTCGCTGGCCTCGCCCAGGATTCCGCACGAATACTGATCTTCAACCAACAGTCTCGACCCGAGGCCACCTTTCTTCTTCGAACCCTACACGGGCGTATCCATACTGACTTCGGGATTCGATTCGACCATGTTGTCTTTTAAACTAACGTCCCTCGGAAGTTAAGCGGTTACACAACAGGTAGGCCAATGCGGCAAAGTGTTCTTGTGGCCTGAATTCTAAGACGACAAATTAGATCCTGTAGACCATAACAACGACTCTGCTGCTGTTGCTGGCCTTACAGTACAAAAAGCCTTTGCGGACGTTTGGGCTGGCCTGGATGCGTCTTGCATAACTCATTCCCTATCAAGCGTGCATTTAGCAGGAGAGCTATGCGAGAGTTGCCATGGGACTCAAGTGTTTGTAGCTGGTAGTCTCCATCTCATTGGGGGTGTATTGTCGATCTGGGAAGGTTTTGCCACGCCTGAAGGAAATTGAACCTACTATCCCTCTCTCCGCACAACTCTCTTAATCCACTAATCGCCAAAAATTCCGTCCGAATTGAGCACTGATCTCAACTTGTCAGACCCTATAACCCCAATGCAAACTCTACCCCCTCAACCACCCTTCCTCAATAGAGAACAGTATCCTGCGCACCAAGTCCGGATGGCGCAAAGCGTACCGGCTCGGGTTCAACAGGGTCAACGACGACGGGAGCCTTCTAAGTAACTGCTCTTTCATCTTCCAGTCAAGTCCTAAGACCCCCCCTTTTCAAGCGTATGAATCTTTGCCGTCCACAAAACCCCTCAGTTTCTGGGTTATTCCCCAATCAACCACAAGTCTTTCAATCGATCAATACTCGAGATCGTGGCTCCGCTCTCTTGCGTATATCATTCCTCGCTCAGTCAGACGTACAGTATTTACTTCCTTCCGTTCCATACCCGGTTCCGGTATAATCCCCACAAGGGAAATTTTCATGAAGCGAAAACGAGTCTCGTGGAATCAAGTATGGGTAGGCGATGGAGTTGAATCCAATTGCTGATGACGGGTGTAAGTGCAAGAGAATGAGACCTAGGAAAGACGAGCCATGCACAATCAAAAAAACCACGCAAAACCATCTAGCCTATACGTTTCCATCTCCCCCAACGCCTTCCTATGCCTATATCCCAGTTACGGTGCACATCGCAACCTCATCACCTCCTCTCAAGCACATCCAAAAAGCCCCCCACAAGATGTAAACTCCCAGTCACCAGCACCCTAACCTCCCCCTCACCCTTTGCGATCTCCCTCACCCTCTCCACCGCCTCCTCAATAGTCCCCACAACCGCCACTTTAGCTTGAGAGTCAATTTCTCCCCAGGTGGCCGCCAACCGCTTCTGCACCTCCAGCTGCTTCACCTCTTGTGCGTTGGTATTGACGCTGACCAAATCGGGGGAGTAACCCGCATCTCGGAATGTGAGGTTGGGGCAGAATATGGCGTGGGCAAACGGGCGGTCGTCGTGCAATGCAGTGGCTAGAGTGCGGTGAAGGGCACGTGCAAGAGCGCCCGCGTCGCGGGTTTGCTGGTTGAAGATTAGAATGCATGGGGAGCCATGTCCTGGTTTAGAATGCTGATGGATTTGCGACGCAAACCATCTGCCTGCGGCTTCGATGCTTTCGAGCGTGTGACCACCGTCGATATGCCATGTGATATTGGCCTCGTGTCGAGTTTCGCATCGGCCCGGCCAGTGCACGTTCTGTAGGCCGTGAATGAATTCAGGTGGAAGAGTGAATGCAGAGTGGGATTTGTCCTTGTGGAGACCTTCCTTTTGGGGGTCATTCTTGTGGCCTTTTCCTCGATCGATTCGAATATGCTCCTTTTGGAAATTATCTTTGTAAACTTGTCCTTGATCGGTTTCTATATCATTTTGTCCATGGTTTTCCCTGTCGAAATTTCCTTGCCCGATGTGCAAATCATCCTCTTGGAAACTTTTCGTGTACGATTCTCCATAGTCAGCCTCTTCGAGAATTTCTGTTTCATCTTTTTCTTCCTTCATTTGCACATCTTCCTCTTGAAGGGTTTCCTCCTGGACTTCTAGCTCGCGGCTCCTTGTTATAGGATGACCAAGGGCCTGAAGATGAGCTGAAGCTACAGCAACAGCGAGGGCGGCATTAGAGACTTGGAAATCGGCTGCGAGACCGAGCTTGATTTTTGAGAGCTGTGGGTTCTTCTCAACCACTTTTAGAGGCGTAGCTTTTTCGGCAGCCCGGTTTTCAAGAACCCTAAGAGCCTCTACAGGCTGAGGAGACGTGAAAGCAGGGGCACCGACTTTCATTATCCCCGCCTTGTGCCAAGCGATTTCCTCAATAGTATTACCGAGCATAGCGACGTGGTCGATGCCTAAGCTAGTGATGCCTATGACGGTGGGCGCCGTAACGATATTAGTGCTGTCATATTCACCACCAACACCACACTCAATTACTGCCGTGTCAACCCCTTCACTCATGTATGTATGGAATGCCATTAATGTGAGGAACCGAAAGTACACAGGCTTCGCAATTACATCTACTGCCGCTCCCCTAGCTTTTGCAGCATCTTCCAAACGGTCCCATATCTCAAAAAAGTATTTTGCAAAGATTTCTTCGGAAAGAGGCTGATTGTTGATCTGGATACGTTCGCGAACGAAGCGGAGATGTGGGGAGGTGTACAGGCCAATTTTGTGTAGTAATGGCTTGGATTGAGAGAACGAAGGCAAGTATTGTCCCAAGATCGAGGAGATGAACGCGCTTGTGGAGCCTTTGCCCTTTGTTCCTGCGATGTGAATGATTCTCAGCCGGTTGAAGTCGGAAGGCTATGAATTCTCAGTGACTGGTCTCAAGTAGATCCACAGTAAAGGCGCACACCTCATACCCGATCTTACGGCACCACTCAATCATCTCAGGTATTGCTTGTTGGTTCATGCCTCTGCCGGACTTCCTGATGGCGTCGATAACGGCGAAGTTCGATTGCAGGGTATTGAGAGCGGCAACAGCATCTGCATAAGAGCGCCCCATCCTGTTGGTGTGTATGTTGCATCTGCGTATAGAGAGTGCTGTTAAGATCTTTTTTGACCTCCATGATATCTGCATGAGCGAATGCTCAGATGTTTGCTTGAGCGAGTGGGGCGGGTTGTGGCTGCCAAGCGAGAGATCATGCCTCACTGCCGAACGGTGCACTACTTTAGGTTTCCAACAACAACAGCTCCAAGATCAGAATGACCGGATGTTGTCCACTAGATAGATTCATTCCAGACGCGGCTGACCGCAAAGACATAACAAATAGATCAGAGTAGGATCAAGAAAGATATAGAGGACATAAACTATCTCTCATCCGATCATTCGAAAATTTCCTTCACATGTTGCTAGTGATCACATGGATGATCAAATATGGAGGAACGAGGGGAAGCTGTATGAATGCGTGCCAGACTGATGTTGTGGCACGGACTGTTCGTAGAATATGACAACCAACCCATAAATTCCTAATATTACAATATACAACCATTTGATCCATGGTATGTAGGCCATCCAAGTACTCTATCCGAAACGCCCCCGATATCCTCGAGTACCAAAAGGTTTCATATTATCTTCGGCATCAGAGCTTCACGCCAACGCCCCTTCCTGAATGCCTTCATCGAGTATTGTACACTCATATGGGTAGTAAAGAATCTCGAGGCAGCCATTTCGAGTTCTTCCTAGCTGCATCGTTCCAGCCGCCTCTCACCACAATCATTTGCTTTTAAGTACTTGTATTATACCCCCCTTGCTGCTGAGCGGGCACATCTTTCAGGGGCATAGCCACTGCAGCCATGGTCTGATTCCAATCTTCTGCCGCCTTTACATTCTTTTGCAGACCGGAGGACTCTCCCAAGCCATAGTCACCGAAGACATCAGTAGTAAAGGCCAGAAACTTTGGCACAAGCTCAACGACCTCACCAACAGTACTCGTACGATGCCGGAATTGCACAGCTGCTGTAGGTGGTCATGAATGATTGGCTTCATGCCGGAGATGGCGTGCCGGGAAAAGATGGCACTGTTTGCAGCTCTTCGTTTTGCCAGGTATGGTGATCAGTCATCCCAAAATTTCTAGAGTTGTCCCTAAAATGGCTGCGGCAGGCGACTATTTGTTTAGTTGCGCCGGCTGGCCAGCATAAAGGACTTCGTAAAATTTTGGGTTCATTGACATGGAGCTCGTTAGGATTGATACGCACAATAGGGTCGTATCATTGGTGCATGCGGTCTACCTCCGAAGAGAGTTGCCCTCCTATTCCTTTTACTAGGTTCAAGTAGGCTTCATACCAATTCGTCGCCGCAGCAAAATTGGGACTGGGGATTTAAAGCAGCGGGTGGAAATAGAGGCGATAGCGGGCCGAGTGAGATGACATAGAGAACTGTAGCTGTGAGAAAGTAAAAAGCTGCTCTTGACGCGATAGGTACATTGAAACTAGCCATCATGCACGAGAAAGCAATCTTTGCGCCGTTTCAGAAGGACAAAACGTCCGCCGATTGAATGTAACGCCACATAATTATGATAACGGTGGTATTACCTCGAGATAATCAAACGGAAGGAAAGTACCTCCGTAAGGATCGATAGTTGATGTTACGATCTATCTAGCCCACGATGGCTGACGGGGAATGGTTGAAAGGCGGTGAGCGAGCTGACTCCGCCCACCAATCTTCGATTGAGCTCAGGCTGCGGTCCTTAAGAGCAAAGGAGGAAACAGCGCAGAAATGATTTGCAAGTCCTTAAATAGCTATTGACGGGGCGGGGGGGCGATGGGTAAGTTTATTGTAGACATTTGATATAACGGACCTCACCAAATGAATCCGGGCCGTGTCTCCGTTATGGCCAGGTTTCCGTTCATCGGAACTCCCCTATAGGCAGCTTTGACTGTAGTAGGTGGTAGGTAGTGGTGGAGGAAGATGTTTTAATCGTGAGATACATGAGATTGGGTGGCAGCGTGGCAGTCACACCGAAAATGAGGTACCTCCAGTGAAGGGTCTTTGCTGTCAGCCTGTTTCAGGTAACCTTGTCGTTTGCGCAGCAACTGCAGGCTTTTCAGCCACCATGGCATTGGGCGGCAGGATACGAAAGCCTGCTACGAGCTGGCATCCTTCCTGAAATACACCAGCTGCACGAGGCTGTCAATATGCCTACCATTCTCTCATTTTCCTCCTTGCTTTGGTCTTTGATTCATCGGGTCGATCATATGCTAGCATTATCACCTCAGCATTCCTCATCGTTAGATTTCCCTCTTGAGGATGCCGAATCCCTCCCAAGAAGAGGCCCGCGATTTCATCGCAGAAGTAAGGGAGGACAATGGCGGCATCACGGCGGAGGACCGAGACTTTCTAGTTGCTAATCGGCCATCTGCGCTTCGAGCATTGCAAAAGACACGAAGACAGCTCGCGGATTCTATCAAGATGTATTGCACCTTCCCGTGTAGAGAATCTGGCTGACCTTTGCAGTGTTGTCGATAACCTCTATTCGAAAGAAACTCGCTTTCTGTATGAGCTCATACAGAACGCTGAAGACAACTCTTACTCTGCAGCGACGGCGGACGGTGAAGAGCCGTTTCTAGCCTTCAAACTCTATTCACATAGGATCATCATTGACTCGAATGAGGATGGCTTCTCGAAGAGCAACATCAGAGCCATTTGCTCCGTCGGCAACTCTACGAAGAAATACAGTGCGGGATATATCGGCGAGAAGGGCATCGGCTTCAAGTCCGTTTTCAAGATTGCACAGAAGGTGCACATCCAGTCCGGACCGTTCTCTTTTGCCTTTTCGCATACTCGAGAGGACGATGACGATGGTCTGGGCATGATCACACCGTACTATGAGGACGCTGAAGAGCTTCCAATAGGTGTGCGCACGCGCATGATATTGACGCTCTTAGATTCAACCAAATTCGAGGAGCGGGCTTCTGAATTCCGGGAGGTCCCTAACACTTTCCTAATGTTCTTGAGTCGGTTACAGCGACTATCCATAGAGCTGTACCCGCCAGACAATGCCCCTACGGCCACTCAATACTCGAAACGAGAAACCAAAGAAAATGGGCTGTACACAACATTCCTTGTAAAGACTAGGCGCGAAGGCAAGAAAGAGTCGACTTCGGAAAAAAAATATTATTCCATGAAGAGCGACCTTCACGATCTCCCTTTCGACGAAGCGAGAAAAGACAAGCAAGGAAACAGCATTGACCGGGCAACAGTCATTCTCGCTTTTCCGATGGATGAGCACGATGAGCCGGTCCTCGAGCAGCAGTACACCTATGCTTTCTTGCCCTTGCGTCGAGTAGGATTCAAATTCTTAATCCAAGCTGACTTCGTCACTCAAGCCAATCGGGAAGATGTAGTACATTCCAAAAGGAACCAAGCCGTTCTAAAAGGGGTCGCCAAAGCATTTGCGGATGCCGTGGTCGTGTTCTGCAAGCGTCCATCGCTTAGGTATCAGTGGATGAGATACCTTCCTGAAGATTTCATTACAGATGAATTCTGGAGGACATTGTGGACCCTGGTTCGTGAGAAGCTCGAGCAAACTCCCCTTTTAGAGCCATGGAGCGGTAATGGTCTCTACAAGCCTTCCGACCTCGAGAAGCTGTCCGAAAGTGTCATCGCCGAAGATCAAAGTCCTTTGTTACCGGATCTAGAGGGTGCAGAAATTTACCTCTCACCGAAGTACACAGAAGCAGACTTCCAGATACTTAAACGCTTAGGGACAACAACGCTTCAATGGAGCAAATTTGTTGATCGTCTAGAAACTGATCTCCGCATCTCTGGCGGCTCGAAATGGAGATCTATGAAGAAAAATGCCGACTGGCGTACTCGGATCTGCAAGCTACTTTCGAAAGCCTTCATTGAGAACCTTCCCAATCCACAGAAGCGCTTAAGAACGCTTGCCTTGATTCCATTGCGTGACGGCAGATGGGTATCTAGCGCTTTTAGGAACGAAATATATTTCCCCAAGACTGATGGTATTTCCATTCCTGCAGATATCGGCCTCGATCTCGTCTGCCCCATGGCTGCCGAGAATATTGCTTGGGCAGATCTTCTTTCAAATTTAGGCGTGATGAGCTGCCCGCGGGATTCTGTGATCAGCTCGATTCACAAACGTTACAATGCTACAAACCTTGACAACTTCAAAGTGTTCAATGCTGTTGCTCATATTCGATATTTATATTGGTTCCTTCCGAAAGACCATTTGAGCTTGGCTCCACAGGTTCGACTTGCCAATCAGTACGGCTCTCTGCTCAAGAAAGACCAATACCTGTACTTCCCTGACGAAGGGGATGACTACAGTCCATCAAAACTCTTTAAGCAAGATGCCCAGCTTCCTGGCCATCCGGTACATTATCTACATGAAGACTATTTGAAGGCGGTTGATCCTGAAGTTATCCACAACGGCCGGTCGTGGATGAGATGGCTTGATGAAATAGTCAGGGTTCGCCGAATACCCGAGCTCCGTGCCAAAGGCTATGATGGACTGTCGAAAGAATTTCAGTATATCGTTAACCATCGATCGAATAAGCTGCTAGGAACTCTGAAGCGTGGATGGGCCTACTATCGCCTTCAGACCAACGATGTCGTGGAGGGAAAGCTGCGGAACAGCGCTGTGCTTCTTGAAAATGGACGCAGGACATCTCTAATACGCACGTTCCTGCCCCTCCCCAAGCTTAAGCAAATCGCTGCGGAGCTCCGTATTGCCGACACATATCCTTTCATTGCCATATCCGAGCTTCTTCGGGATGAGGAAAGATTAGATTGGATGTTTGTGAAGGACTTGCAAGTTGGAATTGAGGAGAATCTGGACTTCTACCTCTCTGCTCTGAAGACGTTCAAAACAATCAACCCTGCGCTCAACACTACTTCTGCGAGAGACCCATTGGCTAGGATATACCAGAACATTCAGTCGAAATGTAATGAAGGTCTTGATTATGTTCGGTATGTCTTTGTAGGATTTTGCCCCTTTCCCGACTAACGAACATTTAGTGATGAGTTCAGGCATCCTATCATTTGGATACAGCCATCAAACGGGAATCACTCTACGTGGCTTTCGACTGCAGACTGTGTTTGGGACGGTCCGCAATGGCTCAAGTCAAAGCAGTGTCTGAAGCTCGAGGTCTACCTTGAGCTTGAGCATCTTTTCAAGGTGTCCCTAAGAATTCCCGATGCTTCTCAAATAGATGTCCTTAATGATCTGCTTATGTTAAAGAGCCATAGCGGAGACAAGAATGCCTTGAGAAGCCAATCCACCGCCTACACTCAACCGAACATTGGAACCGCCGGCGCGCCATACCAAGTCACTTCAGTGGAGGAAGCTTCCGGCATCACTGACAATTTCCAGAGCATTACTTTCATGGAGGCATATAAATTGCAATCATTTGAGGTAAAGGGATCTTCCCGTTGATAAATAAGACTTTACTAATTGCATTTGAAAGGAGCTCCGTCTAAAAGATTATGACATAGAGAGGAACCCATGGAGCACTAAGACCTCAGTCTGTAAATCAAAGGCATTCGCTGGACTCGAAATTGATAAAATCATCGAGGAAGCTGAGAAGCGATACGATTACCTGTGGCAGAAGCATTCGTTCCCGATGAATGGCGAGAACCTAGAGAGCCGGAAAGCCTTGCGGTCCACCTTCGAAAATTCTGCCTTGGTGTACATTCCAAAAGAGAACGCTTGGCGCCCTCCGTCGCAATGCGTCTGGGTAGAGTCGAGTGTTAAGATTCCGTGGAAAACTTCCGTTGCTGACGTATATCCATTGAAGAAGACATTCTTCACAAAAGTTCTCAAGATCTCGGAGCCAACCGTCAAGATGTACATTGATTCACTGGAAGCTGAAGCTGAAGGAAAAGCATCAGTAGCGCAAATCAAGGAGACTATGGCACTGATTTGCGGCTTGGGTATTGGAGAAACTGATTTCTCGAGCCTTGTGAAGGCTAAAGTCTTACCGATAAAGCTTGCAAATGGGGTGGGCAGCTTCGCCTCAGCTTCTTCCAAGGATGACTTCGTAGATTTTGCGATTGTGGAAAATACCATTCACTGGGATGCCTTTAAGGGCAAAATCGTGGTTTTGAACTTATCTCTCGAAGAAATCAGGGATACCAGACCACTTCTCCTAGCCATGGGCTTGGAAGAACGATTTTCTTCGAAACTTGTGAAAGAAGTCACAGACGTAAGGGGAGGCTCCCAGGATCATGAGATGACCAGAATTCTCCGCATCAAAAGTCAGGCTATTGTCCGGTATGTCATGCGTCACAGGACCTCAATAGGAACATGAAATAGCAATGAAGCTTCAGTTGGCTGACGCTAGTACAGATGTACTTTTCATTTTACTAGCCTGAACAAAAGACAGGACATAGCCTCGCTATATCGAAAGTTCAAGCGCGCGATTGTCTACGTGAGTGACGGCATCAGACGCTCACTGCAGATCACGCAGGATGGACGCAGCATTGAAGGCGCATCAAGCCGAGCGAACTTCCATTTTGAGGAAGCAGAAGGTGCTCTGCGACTCTACTTACCGAAGGACGAGGTTGAACGCGATGTTTGCTTCGAATCTGACCTTCCTCGCAGATTGTGTACATTCCTGAGCATCACTGATTCAGGTGCACCAGCCGTTATTGGAGGCGTGTTTCGAAAAGACAACCCGGCTGTCATAGACAGAATCCTCGAGAACGCAGGAGTGGGCCAAGTCGATTGTGACTTTGCTGCTCTGGATGAAGAGCTTGGGGTAGCAGACACTGAGTCGGACGTTGAGACTCTGGTCGAGGCTACCAGCAATATCAGGCTTTCCACTCCAAGTTCTGGTCCACGTCCGTACACACCCTCTGGTTGGGCGAGATGGAGAGAGAGGCAATCCGGAAGTGAAAATGCGGAGGACGTACGCGATAAGATCATACCGAACCCCTCATATCAGGAGCAGCAGAAAGAGGCTCAGGAGACAGCTTACAAGCGTATCCTCGAACATGTCGTCAACGTTGCAAGACAACGTGTACATTCTGGCGTTTTCGAGTCGACGGGGGTCTCCATTCAGGGTCCAGTGGCCACTATAGCTTTGCCTCAGGGAACTATTCGAGAAGCTTTCGCAACTCGCACGCAAGAACGGGATTTCAAGGTTGGAGCTGCTGGGGAACTTTACATGTTCGAATATTTGAAGGGACTCGGTCTGCCAAGATTCGGTTTGGAGAACTGGAAGAGCGAGATCAGAGACCGAGTCAAGATACACGCCGACTATCATGACCTCGAGAAAGACATTGATCGAAGTGCCATTGCTGATATTGAGTACCTGGATGATTCACGCAGGCTTACCCAATTCTTGACCCAGAAGGGACATCTAACACAAGGGTTGTGGGATAGCGAGAGACCCCTCTATCACATCGAGATCAAGACAACAACGAGTTCAAATTGGCAAGAGCCTTTCTTCATGAGTAAAGCCCAGGAACGACATGTAAGAACCTCTATCCTTCAGGCTTGAAATCGCTTACATGGTATTAGATTCAAGACAAGCGAATTGAAGATGGCAAAAGCCGTTCGAGCATCTATATGATCTGCCGTATCTTTAATCTAGGTAAAGGCGATGAGACAGGCATGCATATCTATCTCGACCCCGAGACGAAGAGGAGAAATCGAGAGCTGGAGATCAGCACACACACTTGGGCTGTGAAGCCCTTAACGCATCCCACTATGCCGGTCGGAAACAGCATCGCCAGGGCAGCTGCAGCTCGGACAACAAGGATAGTAGCAACAACCGCTGGGACAAGCAGCGACACTGGGACTAGCGATGATGAAAAAGAGTCTGTAGTTCCAAACTTTGCCAACTTCGGCTCCTTTGCCACCAATAGCGTCCCGGGAAGCAATAATTGGACATTCGGATCATCAACGCTTGGGTCTCAAAAGAAGACGGACTCCCCGGGGGGCAATCCATTTGGTTCAAGGAGTAATTTATTCGGATCAACCAAACCCTCATCGACGGTAGGTAACTTCTCTGGTTCCAATGGCGTATCTCCCAACAGCGACACATTCAAAACCCCGTCCCTAGGCCTGTTTGGCTCAAATGCCACATCTTCCAATAGTGACGTCTCAGAAGCTACACCAAAGGGCGGCCTATTCGGCTCCAATGCCATGTCTGCCAAGGATCACACTTCGAAGGCTAGTTCTACAGGCAATTTCTTTGGTACAACCGCAAACAGCGACGCATCTAAGGGTACGCCTTTCAGCACGACTGGTTTCTCCGGGTTCGGTTCCTTCAGCAGCATCACATCCAAGGCTCCGTCCGCAAAGGGTCTCTTTGGAACGAATGATGGTAGTCTCAGTAGCAATAGCTCTCAGGCTTCGTCTGCAAAGGGCGGCCCATTCGGCCTTAATGCCATGTCTGTCAATGATCACACTTCGAAGGCTAGTTCTACAGGCAATTTCTTTGGTACAACCGCAAACAGCGACGCATCTAAGGGTACGCCTTTTAGCACGACTGGTTTCTCCGGGTTCGGTTCCTTCAGCAACACCACATTCAAGGCTTCGTCCGCAAAGGGTCTCTTTGGAACGAATGATGGTAGTCCCAGTAGCAATAGCTCTCAGGCTCCGTCTGCAAGTAGCCCCTTCGGCACGAAAGCTGTCTCTTCGAACAGTGAGACTTTGGGGCCCAATAAGGATAATCCTTTCGCGCATCGATATCCTTCGCCGTCGCCCGCGCCGACGCCGAAGTCGCGCAGTCCGCAAGCACGAGCGGCGAGGAGCAAACCTGCGACGGCGGAAACGAGAGATGATGTGAGTGACGAGACGCAGACCGGTGACTAGCAACAGCAGGCGTGACCCGTGAGAAATTCGAACTTAGTCCCGAAGAATTTGTACGGCTTCTTGAAAGATTCTCCAAGTATCTATGGATTCCAGTCTTGCCCAATATCCTTATTGTAGAAATAGCACATCAATGAAAACAAGAAAAAGAGCCATCATCTACCTATTTATCTAGGGAGCCGATACCCGTACACCCCCCTTTGCTTACACGTACACCCCCTCGGGGAAACCTGAAATTTCCATCGCGCATCACTCAGTTACACACCAAATTTAGTAGGCAATTCAAGGGTTTACATATGATTCTGAGCAACCTCTCCACAGTAATTTTGCACTGTTTAAAAGAGCTTCAATATCGCTGTTTCAGCACCTTCTTCGCTACATATGAAACGCTGCAAATAGGCCTGCATCCGTTTGGATGGAAGGGGGTGGGGCAGCACGTCCACCTCGCTGCCCTCCACCTCGCGGCCCTCCAAACGGATGCAGGCCTGTTTGCAGCGTTTCATATGTAGCGAAGAAGGTGCTGAAAGGACACTCTATGAGCCGTGTGCCACTGTGGATACGTCTTCCAAAATCCGCTGAGTTCAGACTTGCTTTTCCCCCACGATCGCACCGTATATAGATGATCCGATCAACATCTTTCTTGGACTTCTTGGAGCGTGCAATGACGACAGCATAGCCCTCTGGCCCAGCGTGTTTATTGAGCCCTTCAATCAGGAGTTTCACATCGTCATAGACCTCCCCCGAAACGGGTGTGTAACTGAGTGATGCGCAATGGAAATTTCAGGTTTCCCCGAGGGGGTGTACGTGTATCTAAGCAAAGGGGGGTGTACATGTAAGCCAGGGGGGTGTACGGGTATCGGCTCCCTTTATCTAAGGTAGTGCTCAGAGTTCGCGTGTTGTGACACAAAGAGATGTTATCTTAGAAGGTGATGAAAGTGCCTCGATCAGAGTGTTGAAATGTGACGGACCAGATGTAGGAAATTCTTTGTTTCTTCATGCAGTCACGATGCTGTAATGCTGTTTTCTGTGATTTTAGATTACATTCATTACCAGTAGCTCAGGAAAGCGACCTCTAGCGTTGGTCACGCGACCCGTAGAACTACAAGTAGGTACCTACTTAGTGTAGAACTACCTACCTTAGTCTCGCAAAGAACTGCGAATTATTTTAGCAAGTTGATGCCCTTCGTTATGGCCGCTGATAGATCTGTAGGACGTAACGTTCACTTATACGATGTCGAAGATCGGGAAACAGTACTTGGAGGCCTGCTTTTGACCAACGGTGTGACCAAATCCAATTTTTACTCCATGGTAGAAATTTTGCTTCTGTTTCAATCCTCCTTTTCTATTGAACACGAAACCTCTGCTACATTAGAGAGAAACGAAGAACCACTGCGTCCCGGGAACTATTATGTAGTTGGTGAGCCTCTGGACCTGATCCTAATGGGGTCTGTTGGCTGATAGTCTACAGGGTCCTTCACCGTCAACAATGAGCCTTGTCTCACACGTACAATTTCGTTGGCTACAGGCACTCGTCTTCACTCATTTCGCGACGAAGTACGTAAGCGAGACGGCAGATGTGTTATCACAGGCACGATAGCACTGAGTGCTTATCGTGATTGGTGGACGGGTTTCGAAGCTGCACACATCTTTCCTCTCGCCTATGAAGGTCACTGGATTCAGCACAATTTTGCTCGTTGGATTACTATTTCGACTGCTAACGAGGATACGATTAATTCAAAGCAAAACGGGCTATTGTTAAGAGCAGATATTCACGGGCTCTTTGATCATTATGGAATTTCAATCAATCCTGACGTATGACCACACACGCTCACCCTTGGGTTTTCAGCTGCTAATAATTGTAGGATAATCATAAAATCATTTGTTTTACGGATGATGCAGACGACATCGCAGGCAAATTTCTTGATGGGCAGTTTCGCAATGATCCCGGTAGACCCTCTGATGAACTTCTTCGATGGCATTTTCGACAAGCTGTTTTTGCGAATATGAGAGGTGCTGGAGAGCCAATCTTCGAAACCGACTTCCCTCCTGGCTCGGATGCTCTAGGTGAGATGCGCAGGGGCCCAAAGGCCGCGGAGCGAATGGAGTTTGAGCTGTTCAGCCGTTTCGCAGTAAGTTCTGTTATTACCTGGCACTATCGCAGTGAAGTGTCGAGTTCTAACCAATAATGTGCCCCAGTTGTATGCAGCTCCTTAGCAATAATAGGAGAGCTTCTAAGATGATCGTTGCAGAGATACAACACTGAAAAATATGTACCAAAACGCACTTCGCCAGCAGTGCAGCTGTGAAAAACGAGAGAACGCCCTCGATGAGACGCTTGACAGACTTTATCATGAAGACTAACACCTGGATTTCTCCTCTCGTGTTTATTTCATCAATAGCATACTCAGTCAGTAATAATATGTAAGGCTATATTCAGGTGCGAAGAGGTAACTGGTGCCCACTCGTCCTAATGATTCAATATTCGCCCGTACTCTATGTACAAATTTTAAGCTTCTTGAGTTTTGTTTCAAGCGGCGATTCATGGCTATTCGTTGCAGCGTCGTTGAAAAGAAAAATGAAGAAAAGAGAATCAAAGCCTTGAAGATAACAAAAAAGAGCCGGCAGGCTAATGAAGACTTTGAAAGAGAGAAAAACCGATCAAAAGAAAGATTTAAGTGTAAATTTGACTGAAAGGCCAGAAAGAAGAGGGATTGGCGGCCACAACTTCAGCTGTACAGGTGAAATGGAGGAGAAGGGCCTCCATAGCGTGCCAAAGCCTGCAGGAGCCAAAAGCTGTATAATTTAATATGTAGTTCTGCCTCCCACTTGTAATTAATCCTCATCTACCTAAATCTACCCCCAATCTTTTGACTAGCCCCCATACATAGGTCTCCCACATACACATATCGATATTCCAGCTCCATCACAGTACTCCGTACCATGGCTTCCGTGACGAAGCCACGCGCCTCGGGGAAGCACAAATAGAATACCATTCTTGTCGAGTACAGTACCTACATACAAGATCAGCTGACTTGATCGATGATCAGTCAGTCAGGTGATATGACCCAGTAGAGCGGACTGGCTGATCGATGACTGCTGGGCCCATTCGGATGAGGCCAATTGGGGCCACTGGGCCAACGTGGCACATTTCAAGAGGTGGCATGCAACTTGCATATGGTCGCGGCTTGGTGGTTTGATGACTCAGATGACTTGTCTAATTCAGCCAAACTCTCTGAATTCTTTGCCGTAAAGCCTCATTACGTGTGGCCGCCTGCACAATGCCACTTGCTAGAATCATCCCTCGACGGGCCTTCAACAACCGAATAGATCTTGCAAAAGCGTATACCTGGAATCGAAAAGATGTAAGTAGCCTTTCATCTAATGTTTCAATACAAGGAAAGCCTAAGAAAGCAACCAGCTATTCGGCTTCCTGGATCAAGTGGCACGACGCCTGGGGATTTTGGAATCACGAAAGAAGTCGAGAGGGACGTGGTACGCTGCGTCGACCTGATCACGAAATTTAAGTACGGCCACTCGACCCTTGTTTTTCTTCTTTGATCCTTTCCAATCCCCGATCAACCCACGACCCACCCAAGCGCGGAAAAGCTGCACGCACGTATACTAAACATCAAGCATTCCAGCTACGACAACTCAGAAAAGCTTCGCATCTTCACCAAGCCCGGACTAAAAGGCAAGCCGATCCTTGATGAGAAGATATTCCTCTGGAACGGCGTCAAGACGCCGTTTTTCAGTGTCTACGACTGCCTCGGATATGTCTTCTCTATCATGGGCACGGCAGACCCGGGAGCGACGAGAGAGGATTATTTCGTTCCTCTGGTCTCCGTCTTCGGCAAAAATCTCGTCAATCTGGCGGGGAATCTGGCAATGGCACCCAACAGGGCCTTCATCGCGTTTAATGACGTTCTCTTTGAAAAGAAGCCTATCATGTTATCCTTCGATGTTCCGCAGGCGGTTGCTTCGCCCCCAACGGACTTAGATGTTGCGCTTGGGGCAAACGTCGGGGGCGCTGGGGAACTGAAGACGGTAATTCAAGAGGCGAGGTGGTTTTGGATGAAAAAAGAAGGCAAATTGGACTTGGGGCCGAGCCCTGACGTATCGGTTATAAGGAAGACTTTGGGAGCTCGAGGCCAGCTGTTCGGGCATTGTGCGGAGACAATACCGCTGATTGTACACTTGGGGTAAGTTTGCCCAGTCTCCTTCTTGGAAAGCAAGGGCATACAACCTTTCCTTGCTGGTTTCTAGAGGTATATTAACAGTCTCACAGGACTAAAGATCCGTGGGTTGCAAAGAGTGTTGGCGGAATTTGTATCAACGTAGGGTCGGTTGGACAAGCGGCAAGTTATGACTCCGAAGCGGTCCATAAGTGCCTAGTCGATCCATGCCCGAATTGTCAGGAGGTTATGAGGCAATACCAAGCTGATCCGGAAAGCTTCAAGAAAGAGATGGTGAAGATCTTGAAGTCCATTAAGCATTGAGATACAATTTCTTTCATCCAAAAGCCAGAACCCATTAGTTCGTGAAGGCGTGCCACGAACTCAAAGGCCTTCATGGAGGCTTTCAAGACGGAGCGGCCTAATAGTTATCTCTTTAGAGTTTGAACAGCCGGAATATGATGTTCCCTGTCCTCATACTGGGAGTGATGTTGACTTTGCCGTTCCTTACTCGGCTTTCGTTACAGTAAACATCGGGTTGATTTCATGGCGATGTGTATGTTCCGTAATTCAAAACTTTTTCGATCGTATAACAATATGGATCAAACGTAAGACATCTCAAAGAAGGAAAAGACTATCCTTTTCTGGAGCTACCGCTACCAGAGATTTTACGTTATTTTTTTGGTCAAATTAGGCTCGTTCGCCTTATCAACAAGCATCCATCTTTCATATCTCAGCTGGGCGAAAGACGATCGTTAGCATTCAGCTGGACAATGGACGGCGAAACACCCACCTACTCAAGCGGATAAATGAACACCCAACTACTCCCTCGAGCCCTTCTCACCCTCCTCACTCTTACCACCATGCCGCCATCGGTCAATGACGTGCTGATTCTGGTCCAATGCATCCTTCGAACCTGGGTACTCCAGTAAAGTCGTCTTCAGGCCATTTTCTTTCCCCTGCGTTTCTGCCTCATCCAGTGCTCCCAATATTCCACGTATATTGTTCGGTTCATCAATACGCCAGATATCATCCGCGATTTCATTCCAAATGTAGTAGCTGCCTCTTCCACATTCGACCAAGATCTCTTCGTGGCCATCGCTATAAAGGAGTGGTGTAATAGGCAGAGGAAGATTGGAGCGTTCCCCTGGAAAGGATTCAGGGACGTAGGCCAGGTTGTTGTCAGCTTCGGCGTGCCAGCCTGGAGGAATGTCGCTGGGGGAGAGTCGAAGAGGCGAAGGGAATGCTTCGGACTTCAAGCACAAAAATAATTAGTAGGGCATTACATGGCACCGGTTTGAATAGAAGTCAGTACGAACCATTAGGCGTATTTGGCCAGAATGCTGAGTTGAAGGTAGCGGTCTGGAAGTTCTCTTGCTACAGAGGGAGATTGGCACTGCTAGCGATGGCAGGGGATGTGTAAGCCGTTGCAGCAGGAATCTAGCAGGCAAAGAGGCTGTAAGACGTTTAAGCGCGGGCAAATAGGTAGACATGGGGCGTTTAGTGAGAATGTGCAGTGTTTGAGCACTCCCCAGAGGCGGATCGCATAGTGTCTGTTCGAGCGGACCCAGTTTGGAAATCCACCTAATCGGCGAGAAAGGCTTGGCGATCTATACTCAAATAGGAGTTAGTAAGCTGTTGCAAGTGCCGATAAAAAGCCCTAACCCTAGTAATTCAAATTTACTATTGAAAGGGATTTATCCCCCTTATATCAGCATACAGCATGCAGATTGCCTGATATACAGCGCTTATATCTACGTTCCGAGCTCCTGTTCGGGTCTTGATGAAGCCACTATCCTCTGCACTCCTCCAGAACTTGTCTACTTCAGCACCTTCTTTCTTAAAAGGAAATAGCCATGCAATAGCCTGCACCGTAGATGTAATTGTACCATGGTGAATAATTAGTTGACAGAGACTGAAGTCTAACTTCCCAGCATTAAAACACCTGAAATATAAAGTTAACTACCAGCAAAGGATGATTCTAGTTTCTAGTTTATATAATTGAGGTACTTCAAGGGCAGTATGGGTTTACCCCTAAACCGTTTATCTGTGGCATTGAAACACAAGAGATTCATTCTGTAAGAAGAGCAGCAACTGGATAGCAGCTTACCCACGCCAAAGGGGCGGCATCACCCAGAATCCCCCAGCTCGCGCGATTCTCACGCGCTTGATTGATGGGGGTGAATGCCAGAGGCAGAGTTTTGACACCTCGGCAAAGGAATGATGGGTTATTCTGTAGAGGAAGCCTCCACTTAAGGCTGGCTCACTTTCAACTGTCAAAGGATCCTAAAAACCGACAATGGCCGCCCCAGCCGAAGGCTGTTGGACCCGTTGCAGGCTCCTACCTGCGCCCCTGCACTGCCCTATAGTGCTCCCTCTTGCTTCCCCGCTGCTCCCTTTAAAGTAGCCCTGCTCTCTTTTTCGAACAAAAACAGCAATTCTTAGTCTTGAGTTCGAAAGATGTATATATATATATATATCCCTTTAACCGCCACAAGGTCGGCCACCCCCTTTGATCAACAGCTAGGCCAAATTTGGTAGCAGCTTGACCAGATGGGGTACGGGTGCTTCATAAACCGCGCTGCCGCCGACTCG
>JAABUT010000115.1_pt1 | contig 147675 bp, 177 predicted proteins | sample 5559281 | NCBI WGS metagenome assembly JAABUT01 (sample SAMN10711880, study PRJNA513359) | rock metagenome | isolation source: Antarctica rocks | place: Antarctica: Victoria Land, Ricker Hills nord | collected 2016-01-04 | reverse complement strand
GTTATAGAAGGAGAGGGTAGAATGACAGGCTATTAAAATATAATATATCTCTTTTAATTCAGTAGTAAATTTGGTGGTTGGGTGCGGGGAAAATTTGTGAGTCCGGCTTTTTTTGCTACCCGCGTGCTTACCTACCTACCTTATTCAACGCAGCGGGTAGCAGCGGGAGATCGTCATTACGCAGACCATTGATTCTGATCGGTCAGCCTCTCAAACGTCAAAGGTGCTCCGACGCTACTCACTTGTATCATGTATGTACTACGGAAGTACCTTACGTAGTAACGTCTTGTGACGAGCCCTGGATGGCTGCTGCAAGGTACCTTACCCAAACCCTCCCCAATTTCGTTCATCTGGTCCTCCCTTAAGGGGCTCTCCGCTGGCAATACCTGTACCTAGGTAGCCTCCGATCGTTGATAGCTTCCAAACCCGTGAACGTATCTCTACCGTCGATGATCTCCTGCTCCTAATGGTTGATCCGAGCAAGCATACGGCCCGGAGTCCAACCGGTGCGCCGCCAATGCTGTCGACCCATGGGACACCCCCTCTTGCCCCCCCCCCCCCCCGCCCTGAATCTCCCCGGCTACTTGCCCAATAACCCCGTCGAATACCTTCCAGAAAGACACCCACTCCGTACTGGATCGCTCATGTCCGGTCACCTCGTCAGGACCATCCTCGGTCAACCACTGGTCGCGGAGAGGAGAGGTCGTCATACACCCTATGCAGAAACCGACCCCTATAGTATGAGGAGCGTGACTCTCCTTTTGGTTGTATTGAAAGTACTATATAAAGTCAGTCGTTTCCTCTCCGTTTCTCATATCTTCAATTGATCAGACCAGTACAACAGCACCAAGAGCATTCTCCAATACTTTGAAAACTACATTTTCTCCAATTTTAAGATGCCTAGCTTTACACAGTTGGCCATGGTGGCTGCCACCTTTGGCGCTCTGGTGGCAGCAATGCCCTTGGAAAGCCGACAGGCCAAGACCTTCTCTTTCAACCAAATGCCTGGCAAGCAAGTGGTAAGGAACGGACCGTCAGCTCTCAAAGCCGTTTACGACAAGTACAAGAAGCCTGCGCCGAAGGATGTCGCGGCTGCTGCCAACAACGACGGAGAGGGTGTCAATAACCCAACTGCTAGCGATACGCAATACCTTACCCCAGTCAACATTGGTGGGCAAACGCTGAACCTCGATTTTGATACCGGTTCTTCTGATCTGTAAGCCTATCCAGTTCAGCTCATCTTCATCAAGTTGTCCGACTACGGGCTAAGCTAATATCTTCGAAGCTGGGTTTTCTCCACTGAGCTCAGCGCGTCGGACCAAGCCGGCCACAATTTGTACGACCCCTCCCAGTCAAGCACCTCCCAGGCGCTCAACGGTGAAACCTGGAGCATCACCTATGGTGATGGTTCATCTTCGTCCGGAAACGTGTACACCGATACCGTTTCCGTTGGCTCTACGAGCGTTCCAGGCCAGGCCGTTGAACTCGCTAAAAAGGTTTCCGCCCAATTTCAGAGTGACACCGCCTCTGATGGGCTGCTTGGGTTGGCCTTTAGCAACATTAACACTGTCAAGCCTGATAAACAACAGACCTTCTTCGACAACGCGAAGAGCAGTCTCTCTTCGCCTCTCTTCACCGCTGTCCTCAAGCACCAAGCCCCAGGTTCGTACGACTTTGGGTATATCGACAACTCCAAGTACACTGGCTCGATTAGCTATACCCCTGTCGACAGCTCCCAGGGATTCTGGGCTTTCAATGTGGACAGCTATACCGTTGGTTCCGGCTCATCCGTACCTGCTAGCATCGCCCCTATCGCCGACACCGGTACCACCCTGCTTCTTATCGATGACACAGTTGTGACCGCCTACTACAGTGGCGTCCCCAGCGCATCTTATGACGCTAACCAGGGTGGCTACACTTTCCCCTGCAGCAGCACACTTCCAGATATCACCTTCGACGTTGGCGGTTACAGTGCTGTTGTCTCAGGTTCTCTTATCAACTTCGCGCCAGTCGATGCGTCAGGCACGACTTGCTTCGGTGGTCTCCAGAGCAACGCTGGAATTGGGATTAGCATCTTCGGTGATATCTTCTTGAAGAGTCAGTTTGTTGTTTTCGACAGCAATGGACCTCAATTGGGTTTCGCACCCCAGGCATAAATTTTTCATACAGTTGATGGGCGTGCTTAGTGGCGATAGGGGTGGAGGGTTTGGGGTAACATAGGTTAAAGCATTCATGAATTACATACCATGAATTACATGCATAAATTTACGTAGCTTTGTTCATAGAAGTGTACTCAACTTCTACATAATACAGCACTTTCTTGGTCGTCTCAAAATGTGAGGGGAAATGACTCGCATTAGCTAAGGTACTTCTTGCACCCCGACGCGCAAGTAGAGATGCCTACCGCGAGTTTATGATAATATTCAACTTCACCTTAGCCAACTGCCTGCCTCATCATTTTTCGGATTTGCGAACTCCAAGCTTCAAAGCCATGGCCAGCTACGAAGGTACACCCTCCCGCACATCTACCTTCAGCTTCCACTAACCTTCCCAGTCGAGCACGACATCCCAGCCAATCAGCCCGACCCACCGGCTCACTCCCACCCCCGCCCCGATCTTTCGACATTTTTTTCCACCCTCGAGCTCATCGATACAGCCAATACGAGCAACAGTCATGCTGTGCCCACGCCGGGCGATTTAGCAGCAGCCTTTAGATCGCTGGCTGATGCTTACAACATGATGAGGCAGGAGGGCGGGAGCGAGCTATTAGAGACACTTATGGAGAGGTTGTACGAAACTGCGGAGAGGCCGCCGAGGGAGGTGAAGGGGGTTAGCGATGAGTTTTTGGCTGGTGAGTGGAATACTTATTGGGCGTATGAAATTAGGCTCGCTTTGTGTCGAGCTCGAACATCGACTCAAATCTCTGTGGTGTCTTGTAAGATTGGAACGCTGACCAAAATTTTATCTCAGAACTAGACCGCATTCCCAAAAAATCCCTAAAACCCACAGACACGTGTCCGATCTGCAGCAATCCATTCCTGGAAGGTAAACCTTCTATGCCATACCCTCCTGAACCACCCGCTAACAATAACTCACAGACGAATACCCCCTTGTCGTCCGCCTTCCTTGCCACAAATCCCACATCTTCGACCTCGAGTGCATATCCCCCTGGCTAAAGCTACACGCCACATGTCCCCTGGACCGAAAGGATCTGTTGAAGAAGAAGGAATCTCCTCCTCCACCGCCGAAAGTAGAAGAAGAGGAAGGGGAGTGGGATGATATGTATGCTTGAGGCTCAGGAAGTGTTTCCCGGTAAATAGGCAAGCGTTTGATGGTGCTACGGCGTCTTTGTTTCCTTGGAACGTTGATTCGCCGGCATTAGGGGAGTGAGCATGCATTGGATTTGGTAGGTTAAATTCGCAATACACTAAGGAAAACCCTTCAGGAATGGATCATAAGCTACTGCCCTGGATGACAAAAATCATGTATGATTTCTATATGCCATCTGTAGTCTCTGTACTTATTCTGTCTGTCTTTCTTCGCATCACCAATTAAACCGCAATTTACTCGTTTTCCCTCGGCTGCTGTCAGCAACCGCTTCGTCGCATTTCCCACACATTAGTTTGATAAGAGAGAGGCCCGAATACCACATCCTCTTCGTAGCTCAACCGGGTAGAGCGCCTTGGCCGTTAGGTGCCCCGGAACCCAAGTACCTAGGTCCCTGATCCAAACCCAGGAGAAGAGATCTTTGCTGGGTCTGATTACTTTTTTTTTATTTCTCTCTTCTGAGGAATTTAGGGATGTTTTTTTTATTCACAGCTTCGTTGTTGGTTTTGAGGCTGCTGCATCAGCTACGCAGGGGTGTACTGTATGCGGCCGCGATGGTTGTATGTACCTGGATTCACAGATTACATGTGGTGAATAGCACTTGCTGGCTTGATTCCCAAAACAGAAGGGGGTTTAACGGATTTTGTTGTTAACCGGTCAGGGCGCAACTCGTTGTCTTCTCTTTTGGCTGACCGGTTCTACGTGCAATGAATGTGTCGGTGACGATCTATCATGGTTGAAAAGATTGTTTGAAGAGCTCTTCTCTATCATCGAGCTGGTTCTGCAGAGTACCTGAAACCTCAATAATCTTGTTGAGAGTGTCTGAAGACTTCAACACGTGCGCCATTGTCTCTGTTAAAAAGTTCCCTCTGCCTCTATGTCTTTGCAGCGTTATGATTCAGTAGCGATTGTTTCAGCGTGGCAACCATTCATCCAGACACAGGTCACGCACAGCCCTATGTTCAGTGACGAGACCTTCACGGTTCTAGGGGGATGCCTGGCATGATTCTGATTCAGGGTTTATAAAGGCTTGTTGTTGTTCTGTTGTTGTTGACCTCTCCATTGTTTTCATTAAATAGTGTTGGCATCTCTCGTCACCACCATCGTCCTGCCACTTCGCTTTCGCAACATATAATTCCAGCAACATCCCCAAAATCTTGCAATCCAAATTCTTCAGCATATTGACACCATCGGACCAATCCTCCCTGTGGGAGAACAAACCCAGCCATGTCTACTCATTCAACCTTTATTCCAATCAAAATCCATACCGCCAAATGTGACACCTGCAACAAACACAACACCCAGACCATGTTCCGCTGCGCCGACTGCGGCCAGCAATGCTGCACCCCTTGCTGGCTGAAAAAGGGAGGGGATGGCACGCACATACTTAATGCGGGGGATAAAGGGTGGACTGGGCAGAGAGCGCAGGTTGTGGCGCTGCCGAGAAAGGAGAGGCAACAACGACCACGGAAAGCTACTGAGAATAGGGTTGTGAAGAAGCAGGCGACGAGACGTAAGAGTAGATATGTTGTGGTTGACGAGGAGGATGAGGATGAAATAGAAGAGGAAGAAGAAGAAAAAGAGGAGGAGGAGGAGGAGGAGGAGGAGGAGGAGGAGGAGCCGGAAGAGGGGGAGATTGAGGAGGAAGTCGCACATAAGCCAACGAGAAGAGTCACCCAACTTCAGAGAACCCCCACCATCGCAAACAACGCAGCATCCCCAACAACACGCGAAACCCCAGAAGACTACGCCAACCTACCAGTCCTAAAACCCACACCCACCCAACCCAGCCCCTCCATCCGTGCTGCAGCGGACAGACTGCTCCGCAATGCCATCAATCCCTCCAGCAGAGACGACAAAGGCATGCATCTGCTCCTTAGGGCAACAGCGGAAGTCGAAAAAACACCATCTCACCCCCGAACAGCCCCAGAATCTAGATCTTCAGTTGCGGATCTTGAGCAGGATGCGCAGCGTCAGACTCCGCTCTTTGTCAAGGAGGAGCTTGTGGATTTGGAGCTGGAAGCTGCGCCTGGGAGTATGCCGGAGGAGGATTCCCGTCGGGAGTCTCGAAAGGATGAGAAGGGCAAGGCACGGCGTGTTCAAGATGGGAATGCCCACGAGGATGATGGTGTGGAGAGAGCTGAGAGGAGTACTGTGTGGGAGTAGAAGAGCATAGAAAGCGGAGGTTTCAGGAGGTGTGACGATTTGACTTTCAGGATAGGGGCTCGTGCGGTTTGCGTTGTGTGGTAATACGAGGAGTAGATGGAGTGTCTGTAATTGCTTTTTCGACCTAGATTGGGACATAGATTTCGTAAAGTATCATGCGTGTATCAAATTGTCTTTCACAAAACTTCAAGCTCTACATCTTGTGAAACATAATTGGGGGTCTGAATGAAGACGAAGGCATTCCAATGCATTTCGGGGATCTGATATCCGCAGAGAGTCCCATGGTTCTTTCGAGAAGGCACCTGTCGGGAACCAACGTTCCACTGCTATGGAAGGATGTCAAACATCTCTAGACTCAAACATGTTAACACTGTGTGCTTCAAATATTCCTGTTTCGAGTGAGTCTCACATCCCCTTCTTTCTTCAGTGGAAGACTTGTATTTTGCTGCTTATCAAGAGTCAGGGCACGTTTGCTTTACAGTACCTTAGGCCTTCTAGAATACAGTAAGCGAGAAAATGGCGGATGCAGGGTGCGCTTTTAGTGGGGAAGCTTAATTACGGTAGCTTTACCTGTCAACTTCGAATATCTTACTCAAGCTGAGAATAACTCAACAAATTCTCCGATACCTTCACACTCACCCACAAAGAACTTGAAAACCAGGACTGAATCTTTGAAAACGTGCCAAGATGCTCAACGTACCAACGCGCAATGGAAAAACCTCCTCGGCCTCTACCAAGGCTGTCATCCTCGTAAGCTCCATGCTTGGGTAAACAGAAATAGTAAGCTCACCGGAGAAATAGGTTGGAGGTCCTTCGCGAGGAACTAGGTTTAGACCATTATCTTTAGATGTGCCCAAGGTCAGAGTCTTGCACAATCCGAGTGCGACTACGTACTCACTCCATAACAGCCTCTCTTCGATGTTGCCGGCCATCCAATCATCTGGCATTGCCTGCGAGCAGTAGCCAAAGTCCCAGGTATTAAAGAAGTTATCCTAGTCGGCTACTATGACGAATCTGTGTTCCGAGAATTTATTAAAGACTCAGCGAGAGAATTACCTCAAATTCGCATACAATACCTTCGGGAATACCAAGCTCTGGGTACCGCTGGTGGATTATACCACTTCCGTGACGCTATCCTCAAGGGTGGACCAGAGCGCTTCTTTGTCCTGAACGCCGACGTATGCTGTTCTTTCCCTCTCAACGAGATGCTCAAGGTGTTTGAGGAGAAAGACGCCGAGGCGGTCATCCTAGGAACGAGGGTTAGCAACGATGCGGCGAGCAACTTTGGATGCATTGTCTCAGATGCCCACTCAAAGCGAGTTCTACATTACGTCGAAAAGCCAGAGTCACACATTTCGAACTTGATCAACTGCGGTGTCTATCTATTCTCCACGGAAACCATATTCCCATCCATAAGATCTGCAATTAAACGTCGTTCGGACCGACCTCGTCTTGTCTCGTATCCTTCGTCTGAAAATCTTGATTCTTCTTTCTTCGCAGAAAAGCTGGAAGATGGAGAGAAGAACGAGGTGCTTCGTCTGGAACAGGACATCCTTTCAGACCTAGCTGACAGCAAGCAATTCTTCGTCCACGAAACCAAAGACTTTTGGCGTCAGATCAAGACTGCTGGCTCGGCTGTACCAGCGAATGCTTTGTATCTTCAAAAAGCCTTCCAGTCTCAATCCGAGGAGCTCGCAAAGCCATCAGCCAATATCCTACCTCCTGTTTTCATCCATCCTACAGCAGAAGTTGACCCAAGCGCCAAACTCGGGCCAAACGTCTCCATCGGCCCTCGTGTCGTTATCGGCCCTGGAGTTCGAGTCAAGGAGTCGATTGTACTGGAAGACGCGGAAATCAAGCATGATGCTTGTGTTCTCTACTCGATCATTGGCTGGAACAGCCGCGTAGGAGCCTGGGCAAGAGTCGAGGGCACCCCTACTCCCGTCGGAAGCCACACTACTAGCATCGTGAAGAACGGTGTCAAAGTGCAGAGTATCACCATCCTGGGCAAGGACTGTGGTGTTGGCGATGAAGTTCGCGTACAAAACTGCGTTTGCTTGCCTAACAAAGAGCTGAAGCGGGTACGTCTTCCTGTTCATCTCTACAATAACCCCCTAAGATATACTGACCGAGTCTAGGACGTGGCCAATGAGGTCATCATGTAGTCTGAGATGGACAAGTATGTATTGAGGTGGAATCATTCGAAGTTTTCAGCGAGTCTCCATTTGACTATTTTTGCAAAGTCGCATAGCAGCTACGGCTTGACGTTAAAAAGAGGTGTTAGAAACGAGAGCTAGGATAGCAGGACGAAATCTGCTTATAGCGTCATAGATTCAAACCCCCAATCTGCAAAACCAGTCGTCCCCCAAATTTGTGCTGGTGACAATGACCTTGGAATTAGAGAACAGAAGTTGTATGCAACGTTTAACTCGGCGAAAAGCGCGTTCCGTCTAGAAACAAACAAGGTCCTTGCGAGAAGGGACAGTAAATTGGAAAGTCTTGTTGAATCTGCAAAGGATGATGCCTACGGACAATCTGGTCTTCGGCGTCTTCTTGAGCACCTTACCAAGATGAGTGACATCTTCCATTCAGTCCTAAATCGTTTGTTGTGATAATGTTTCGCGCTCGCTCGTCGGTAGAATAGGGGGAAAAGGGGTGAGCAGGAGTCTTCGGGCCCTCGGCTATGAGTCTCCCTAACTCCGTACCCAAGGTTGATACGCGGGGTTCCCCACCAACGGCCTGAACTCTCCAGAGTCTACAGTACCTCTTTGGGCACAAAGCAGCAGAGGATATGGGGATTCGTGTGCGTCACTTCTCGATCTCCTCCTGAAGTAGATTTCAAAACTCCACGTCCCAAGTTCCTGCAGCAATGGGTTCCACATCCCCTCCAGCCGCATCCCCCGCAATACCCACCATTTCCATCGCTCCCTTCCTCTCCCCGTCTACTTCTCCAGCGGAACATCTATCCGCCACGTCTCAGTCCCTTTCACGCGCCTGCCGCTCCCTCGGCTTCTTCTATCTAACAAACCATAACCTTCCTCCGGCGCTCACATCCCAAGTTCTCTCCTTAGCCCGCGATTTCTTCACTACAGTACCGCAATCAGAGAAGGAGAAGATCAAGCGGAGGGGTGTTGGAGATGGACATGGTGATGGAGCAAGGGGATATCAGGTGATAGGCGAGAATGTCACGGAGGGGAAGGGGGATTGGCATGAGGGAATTGATTGGTACAGACCTATTCTTCCTGGGGAATCGTTCGATGAATGTATAGGAAAAGGAGCCAGGAAACCACCTTACGGCCTTATACAAGGCCTCAACCAATGGCCTTCGGAACCCTCGGGTTTCAGGGAGGTCTATGAAGAGTATATCCGTCTGATGCTGGAGCTCGGGACAGCAGTGGTACGAGCAATGGGCGTTGCGCTGAAAGAAGAGGGCGTGCTAGATGACGAAGAGACGTTCGTGAAGCAGACTGCCGAAAGCTTTTGGGTACTTCGAGCCATCGGCTACCCGCAGCTACCAGTTCAAGAGCAAGAAGAGGGAAAGGTATCGTGTGGCGCGCACACAGACTATGGCTGCGTTACCCTCCTGCTCGCTGATGAGACAAAAGGCGCGTTGCAAGTCTGGCTCGAGAACGAGGGGGAGGAAGGGAGATGGCTGGATGTTGACCCGGTCCCGGGAGCTCTGGTGGTGAATATAGGCGATATGATGGAGAGATGGAGTGGACGACGATGGAAAAGTACAAGACATAGGGTTGTGCATCGACGTGGGGGATTCCGGGTATCTGTCCCCTTCTTCTTCGAGCCGGATTTTGCGGCGAGGGTTCCTGGGAAGGAGGGGGAAGGGGAGGTGGTTTACGGAGAGTACCTGATGGGGAAGGTTAGGGGGAACTTTTGAGGGGAGAGCCTAGGTGGTTGAGGTGTACTACGCCATCCATTGATCATATCCTCTTTCGCCCCCAATCGCCCGATCCCATCCTTTCCACCAAGACCAGGACTCACATCGTCATCGGCATTGCCATGAATACAATCTTCAAACCCTCGAGAGCTCGTCCTACGACCTGCATCTCGATCAGTCTGCCTCAGCACTACCGCTACGACCTGTTCGCTCTCTAGAAATCTTCGGCCTGCTTAGGTCGCACCGATTTTGCTGCAGTCATATTACAAACAACGACTTGGAAGAAGGATCGTAGACTCGTTTTGGCGCAGCCGCCCTGTCTGTGGCACGGGAAGGGAAGAAGATAACCAATGGCTCCGAGCCCTTTCAGCCCTGTAACGACGCTGTCATTGAAGGGGGGTCAGAAACCGACGTGCTCCCAAACCGGTTCCTTACAGCAATATCCTATGTCATGTCGGTGGAGAAAAGCGGATTCCAATCCTCACAAAGGAACCTAATGGAGGCAGACATGGTGGCAGAGAGGGAAATCACGAGCGAAATCGCAGTGTATACATTTGAATCCTGCATTTGAAACACTGAAACGCAAGATCGGGCAAAGGAAGTTTGTAATTGAAGCGAATATCACCGCTTTCGGAAAAGGGCAGATCTGGAAACGGTTGCATCGTGGAGTGGTATCTTATTGGCTGGCTACTTTACTCAAAGTGTGTAGCCATCGTCTATTTGCTGGCTGCTTTTCTTAGAACATGTATCTAGACTTCGGTTTTACAGCCCCCCTATTAGGCTTTTGATGCTGTAGAGGAATGAAGAACCTCTAAAAACGACGTCTCGCATGGAGCTTTTCAACCCCTAAACTTCCTTTACAGAAACCCCGATACCCGGCCCCTTAGAACCCCTCTATTTGTGCGCTATACAACTCATTAACAGACTTGATCCTCGCGCGCTCCGAATACTTGGACTCACGTATCCCCTCCTCGCCCAGCGGTGTAATCCCCACCACTTCCGCCGCCAGCTTCTTCTCCTTGCCCTGCTCATCTTTCATAAACGGAAACGCGAGCACCTCCTTGATGCTGTAATGATCCGTCAAGAACATGACCAGGCGATCGATACCCATGCCGAATCCTCCGGTGGGGGGTAGTCCGAATTCCAAGCTCGTGCAGAAATTCTCATCAACCATTTGCGCTTCGTCGTCGCCTTGGTCCTTCTGCCGGGCTTGCTCCTCGAAGCGGAGGCGTTGGTCGAAAGGGTCGTTTAGTTCGGTGTAGGCGTTGACGATTTCCTTTTTGCAGACAAAGGCTTCGAAGCGCTCGCAGAGACCGGGGTGTTCGCGGTGGTATTTGGCAAGGGGCGACATCATTTGAGGATGGCCCGTGATGAAGGTTGGGTTTACGCACTTCTCTTCGATGAACTCGCCGACGAGCTTGTCGAGCATGCGCGCGTTCGTTTGCGGAGGCGAGCAGTCGACCTTCATTTTCTTGAGCATGCGCTTGAGAAAGTCGTTTGTGCTGCTGGTGTGTAGTTCCGCGCCTGGTGGAAATTTCTCGCCGCAGGCTTCTTCGAGGGCAGGAATCATTTCGATGCGCTTCCACGGCTTCGCCCAGTTGACGTGGTACTCCTCGCTGGTTTGGGTGTGGAAGTTGGTTTCGTAGCTACCAGTGACATTTCTGACGAGCTCAGAGACGAGTTCTTCGGTCATGTCCATCATGTCGTAGACGTCCGCGTATGCCATATAGAACTCGAGTGTCGTGAATTCAGGATTGTGCGTCAGATCAATACCCTCATTCCTAAATTGCCTTCCTATTTCGTAGACCCGCTCCAGACCTCCTACGACCAGCATTTTGAGGTAAAGCTCTGGAGCTACTCGCATGAAGAGATCCATGTTCAGCTCGTTGTGGTGCGTTACAAACGGCTTTGCAGTTGCTCCTCCAGCGATGGCGTTCATCATTGGGGTCTCCACTTCTATAAAATTTTGCTCGTCAAAATACCGCCGGATGTAGGTAATCATCTTAGACCTCGTGACAAAGACATTCCGAGAGTTATCGTTCATGATCAAATCAAGATACCGTTGTCGATATCTCTGCTCTTGGTCCTTGAAACCATAATGCTCCGAGGGTATTTGGTGTAGACAAGGCGAAAGTAATATGATTTCCTTTGCAAATATCGAAAGCTCGCCTTCGGGTCGATTCCTGGGTGCGGTACGCCCTGGGTAGCCAACTATCCCTATAATGTCTCCTCGCCGTAGATGCTCATGTTGTTGCTCAAATGGTACTGTGCCAGATGCCTCTTGCGCTTGACACATTACCTGAACCTTGATACCCTCCGCTCTGATATCGTAAAAGACCAACTTAGAACCAGAACTTCGTTTGGTATATATTCTCCCACCCAACCGAACTTCGACATCTTTGAGGTGTTCACCTGTCTTGATAGAATCGTATCGTTCGAGGAAATCCCGAAGGTCGGTAGTGACTTTGAACTTGTGGGGGTATGGGTTGGGCTGCTTGTTTTGGCGAAGCTTTTCGATCTTGGCACATCGAATCTCGTAGTATTGCTAGAGCGAATTGTCAGATGGAATTGTGATTGCGTTGAAATGCCCGTTGTACGATGAACAAACATTGGGTGTCAAATTGTTCTCCGCCTCTTCTACAGACATCTGCTTCTCTGCCTTGGGAGGAGCTGCAGCAGCCTTTTCTTTCTTTTTCTGTTCACTTTCTCGCTGTTTCGTGCGTCTCTTAAGCTCGCTCTTGCTAGTAATAATAGTCAGCTTCGCACACTTTTACTTTGGCCTGAAGGGCAAACCTGATCATTTCGCCCGAGACATCATCGAGCAGCAGCTTGGCCATTTGGCCAGCTGCTCCTTCATCAGCCATAACTGCGTTGCAGGTTTAAATAATATTGGGGCGTGCAATATGGTAGTGGGGCTTCACACGAGCTTAGAAAATGTTTGGCGAAACTTGAGTGGGGTAGAAATCTCAGACCACTACCATACTTTCATGCCTTCAAGAACGAATGTTTAGAGTTTTGCAGATCATAGACGGACCGAGATCTGGATTGCCACAGCGAGGCTCAACGCTAACTACCTCAAGCTGAGAGACATGAACATCTGAACGTTCAATTGCTCCTTGACGCTCAGTGTCCAAATAGCAAAACGACTCTATATCCACAGAGCATAACGCTCAGACAAAGATGGGTTCGATTTAACACTCAGTAGAGGTATACATGAAGGTTTGAGAACTAGGAAGTACTCCCAATGCCGAGACCTGCAGCCCAACTCTACATCCGACCCAGCGAATCCAGAATACCACGATGAAGCAGGAGAGGCATATTTTCGAAAGGTTGGTAATACTAACGGCGAGATACCGTAGAATCTTTATATAGTGCCGCGGTCATGCGATACTACGTCCTCAGTCAATCCTTCAAGCCAGTCTTGAGCTTTTTGGAGTGTCTCCTTCTCCTTTTTCAGTTGTAGCCGCTTTTCCTGGTTCTCAGCATTCACCTCTAAGAGCATCGCACAACGTTCGTTTGCTACAATCCCATTAGCAAACAGGTCTAATTTCCAGGGCTTAGGACCCTACCGTCAGTCTCCTCCAGACGAAAGTGTTGCTCCATCTTATCACAAAGCTCATCCCGACATTTTATTAAAAGCTCACTGTTAATGCTCTTACACACGACGTTGACAAACTCCGAGAAGGCGCATTCATAGTAGCCTCGGACTGTCTGCATAAACTTTAGATTCGATAAAGCTAGAGAAGATTTTGGGGGGAACTCACACCCATGGCAATGACTTCCTGAGCGTACGGATCAGGGCCTAGCTGTGCTTCGGTGACCTTTGATAATTTCTCAATCCTACTCGGACCCGTCGAAACCTTACCATTCCTCTCCTGCTTCTCTAGCCACGCGTTAGCACGAGCGCTAAGCTGCTTTCGCTGTATTTCGGACAAGGCTTTGTCGGTAGCTGATTTCATTCCTTCTTCGTCGAACGTCATTGGCCTAGTCAACTCCCAGTTCAGCATTCGCTGTGCAAGCTGGCGTTGCTTGAGCAACGCGTCTTCGAGGAATGAGTCACACAATGCCAGCATTTGAGTGTAGAAAGGCGTTTGGACCCAAGTGCCGAAGATTTCCGTAACACGCTCGAGGACCAAAGCCCGACACAAATCCCCTGTGCAATCAAGGAACTGTCCGAGAGGTTTTCCCCAGGACTGCATGCTTATGTTAATCATCTTATCAGTTGCTTTAGGGTCGATCTGGCCAGGTAAACCAATGGTCGCATCATTAATGTAACCACGAATTTCGGGTAAGTAGAACCGTTTGGCGAAATTCTCCTTGTTTCTACTCGCAGTAAACGGAGGGATATCGCTCATACGTTGTATCTTTTGTGGAGTGAACTGTGCGCTGTCTGTGCGGGGACGTTTACTGCCAGAGCGATGAGGTACTGATGTTGGCTTCAATGGAAACTCGTCGTCATCAGAGTCTATTGTAATTGGGGGATTTCTCCCTGCTGGTGTCGGCGTTCCCGGAAATTCGTCAGTGGCTTGCGATGAGGCTCGGTGCCATGGATATGAGGGACTCGACAGTACTAGCTTTGGCCGTGACTCCGCCATGACCTTGCGGAACTCCACCACGAGTTTTTTCCAATCCTTCTGGAAGGGGAACTCTGCTGATCCTCCGTTGATGTGCTTTTTGAGGCCATCCTTCAATTTCACGATATTCCCGAAAACTTGCATTGGCAAGTTTCCAGCCGGCGGCTGTGGCAACATCTTCAGCTTCTCGTCTACATAGAGGGCCTTCTGTTGCACTTGCTCGGTTATGTGGGGGAGGCTATGTAAGGTCTATTAGTTTCCGATAGAAAGCGGGTATCTTAAAGGAGACACACCTAGCTTTGATCTGTGCGGTCAGTCGGTGCGACAGATCTGTCTGAAGCTTGAAAGTTCCAAAGCGGCCATTGTATTTGCCTAGCGTCGTAGCCCAAGGCTCTTCTTTGCTGAAAAAGAGACTTTCTTCTCCTCTTGCGGTTGTGTTGTCAACGCGAGGATCTGGGTTGTTCTTGACAACATAGTATCCAAACCCAAGTCTGAATTTTTTGCCCGTCAATATTTGAATCCACTGATCGAGAGATTCGCCTTTCTGATATCTATCCGGCTTAGTGAGCACACCGACTGTTCTAGCTTCGGCTTTGACCTCTCTTATCAGTTTAGACGCACTGGAATTGGCCGGGTCATCCGTCATAGGAATCGCCAGAAGATTGATGCAGTCGTCGGCCCTAATGTACTCCTTGACGAGATTCCTCACTAGATTCACCAGGTATTCCTCCTCCGCAACTTCGGACTGATTGATTACCCCCGGTAGGTCATAGAAAGACAAATTCGGCAAATCAGGGCCGGAAATGTCCAACCGCACGACGTTGGGAGAGAACTTAACTTGATGCTTGCTCACTGGATTGTCTTTGCCAGGCATATAATTTTCGTATGAAGCAGAAGGGTTAAGGGTGGCGAGTTGAGCCAGGTAAAGCGCATGCGGAACATCTTCCTTCGATGTGGTTGTAAAGAAATGGAAATCTTCTCCATCCTGTAATGTCCAGGGACCCAAAGGCCTAGTCTTTGTTGCGATCTCGACTCTAGCGGCAGCATGTCTTGCAGAGGGACGAATCGGCACGTCTTTTCCCTGCAGCCCCTCGTAGACATACTTCTTGTATAGAGAGATCTTACACTTCCAGACATCTGTAGCAACAGCACTCTCTGTGAGATTGATCTCTAGTGGACAACGAGTACAGGTGCCTGCATTACGCGGTACTTTGATGCCGCTGATGCCCTGGCATGCAATATCAGTCATGTTATCAAGATAGATGTAACTCAAAGGACTTTATACCTCTATCAAGGAGCTCTTCCCCGTACTTTGATCACCCACAACGACGATCTTTGGCAGAGGGAGAACAAGGTCTTCAACTCCCAAGTGACGGAGGTTTTGTACAGCTTGAACAAGCTCCTTTACGCCTCGACCCAGAATCTCGAGTCCACCATCTGAGCCCTCTAATGATGTATGAGACACGCTTCGATCTGTAGCGATCGGCACACGAATATGACCTAGAGCAAAATAAAGTGTCAGACGTCTTTACAGTGTGACTCTGTGACATTGATGTACCTTTGTTACGAGCAGCTCGAGAGTCATAATTGGTATGATAACCTTCATCAACAAGGCCATCCACTTGAGGCCCCATAGTATTTACATCTTCGACAGTATCGGGAAATGGAAGTGTGTCTTGAGTAAGGTACTCAGGTACATCAGAGATTACCTTATCGGACATGGTTTCCTGCGGTCCTTGTTCGCTTTTGATTCGTTTCTGGATCATTTGGGATCGATCAAGGTGCACTGTTGTTGGTACAGATGCGCCACGCTATGACGAATTTGGGAACACTGTATAGCTGTGCAACTTGTAAATTTTCGTAAGCTTCGAAATGGGGCATAGCAACAACTTGAGGCGGGAGGTTGATTGGAAGGAAAACAAACGTAAAGTTCGAGAAGATGCAAGACTTACACACAGGAGATTACTTGAACAGGACAACCAGGATAGAAGTAAGACGGGCTGAAAGAATTTCTTTGGTCGGTCTTAGCACGACTTGCTCAGGTCAACAGCTGAGATCGAGTTAGTGATATTCTACAATACTTCGATTACGACAGTAAAAGAATACACGACGATAGTGAGTGTTGTAGGCAGGAGCCAAAAGCTCGAGTGTGCAAAGCCAAAGGGGGTGGGTTGAGGATGTAGAATGTATGAAGGAGGTTGGAGGTGAGGTGAGGTGAGATTTCAGCGTAAGCTCACCGAGCATAAGTCCATCAAGTCCCTATTGCAGGCGTAAAAGGGCTAGTAACGAGGACCCAACTGAGGTATGCTTTACTTTCCATATTCAAGGTGCGAGCTCAATGTTATTTATACACTAATCTCACTCCTGTCTTTCTGCCTCCACTTCCCATGTCGCGGAAAAAGAACCGACTGCATCGCGTTCAAGTTCACGTTTGACACGAGTATAATATCTCACATACGTGATCTACCAACTGTTGATTGGCTAGTCTCTTACAGCTTGAGTACAGTTGTCGAGCTTCACAACACTTCCAAGACAGCCGTAAGCGAAGGCCGCCAAGCCCACCTTAATCCCACCTCAACCCTCCGTCTCTCGACAGCTTCACCCCTGTCACCCTGTGAACAGTTGTATCAACATACACTTAAGATCGGCAAGATCACGACGGAGGCTTGCATGAGCTGAGACGAAAGAGGGGCAGAGCGCGACAAGCTCACTTTACGGCATTTCACAGCGACGCGTAGGTCTTTGTGAGCAATGCCTCACAGAGGGTGAATCTCAAATGTGGTGTATTGTAATTTGTATCATCATGCATCTCCACATGATTTCAGACTCCCAGGGCATTGCCTTAGCTCATGTATTGTCTGTTATGTATCACAGCCTACAGCCGTGTATCCCGAACGATGTCAGGCGGAATACCCCAGGAAGGAGAGCTGCCATTCTATGCCAACGAGGTAAATCAGTCCCAACCTCCTCTCCTATGCGATGCTCCATCAGAAAATTTGGTTCACCAACAACATATTACCGAACGTTGACAGAACTACCCTTCCATGAGAAGCAAAATCAACTTGCTCAACCGTCTATTCGGCTCAACCAAGTCGTCTTTCCGATCTCGCACGTTGTGCATCGATCTCCAGATCGTCATGTTAGCTAATTTTAGAATCATCAAGTGCTCCGATTTGAATGCACATATAATTTATAACGCCGGCAATGCCAAGCGCCCATGTCCTTCCAAACGAGCTTATATACAGTAGAGTTGAGGTGACTGTTCTGCATATCCTCATCCCTAGTAGTCTTTAAAACTTCAAGGCAGCCACTTTCTTAGCAGAAACTGCCCTCAGCTTGCTAAATCGGGGACTACCTGCATAGGGTTTCAGACGTGCTGCTGCAAGCTTTTGTGCAACAAGCCTCGAAGCTCGTCGAGGTACCCAAGTCCGACTTCCAAGTACGAGGACCCAAGAAAGTAACGCTAGACTTCCCGCCTGATGTGCCGACGCCAGTGGTACAGGAACAAGATAGATGAGTGTGCTGATACCTAAGGCAACTTGTAAGAATACGAAGCCTACCACACCATGCATTCCTTTTCTACATGCTGTTGGTATGACTCTTTTCAGGCTCGGAGAAAACTTAGTATACGCCCAAAGGCCCATCACAGACGTGAACGTTGTGGTAGCTAGGATCCGGTGGTCCAGTTGCACTAGTGATGGATTCTCTAGTGGATTTCGCCACCATATATCGCTTTTGTCCGGAGTATGAGAGTAGAAATCTGAGAAGAGTTCTGACTTTGGGGGCGTCCAGCCAAGGCCCATCTTTGGGAATTCGTTATATATTAGACCTGCATCAAGGCCAGCGACGAGTCCACCAGACATGGCCGTGCAAAAGACAAGTACGGCCAGGCCACCCACAGATGTCCGAAACAGCTTCATCCTGGGGTCTCCAAGCCGTGCAAGAATGGTTCTCGCTCCCTCTAGATTCCCCATGAATTTATGGGCGCGTAGGATGGAAAGACCATTCCATAGCATGGCCGAGTAGCACATAAAAGCCGTACCGAGATGAGCAGTTAGTCGGTATTGACTCACTCGAGGATGGCTTCCAGGTGCAAAGAGGTCATCCTTCAGCCCCGATTTTACCATCCACCATCCCAAGAATCCTTGGAAGCCTATAAGTCCGGCGATCCCACCAATTTTGGCTGCCATAGGCGCAGATACTTTACGTCGTGCGATAAAGTAGACTGCAGGGACGACGAACGAAATCCCAACAACCCGCCCCCATATTCTGTGTGCCCACTCCATGTAGTATATTGACTTGAACTCATCTAGACTCATATGTGGATTTAGAAGTTTAAATTCGGGCGAGGACCGGTATTTAACGAATTCCGAGTTCCAATCTTCGGCGTTGCTAGGCGGTAGAGATCCAGTCACCGGCTTCCATTCCGTAATGCTTAAACTTCATAGCGTCAGTAAAAATTGGTCGAACGGTCACTGATATGCACATACCCCGACTCCGTAAGCCGTGTCAAACCTCCAAAAACCACGATACCAAAGACACTTGCGGCGCTTCCCAGTAGCCAATAGGCCACCGCTTTATCACTGACATCGGGGAAGAATATCGCTTTCGTCTGGCTTGTTTTAATCGTTTCACTTAGGGACGAGAGAGGCGATGCCGTCTGCAGCTTTGACAAGAGGCCATTGCTGCTTGCTACAGAAGAACGCAATAGGCTAGAGCCGAAGGACCTGGACTTGGCATTCGCCTTCGAGACATGACGAAGACCCGGATTTGATAAGGAATTCCGGCACTGACAGCATGTAAAGTATTGCCTTGTCAGTCTTGGAGCTGTCCGTCGCAGAGCCGGCAGCAAGTCCAATGAAGAGGCCATATTAAGTGTGTATTTGTAAATCATATAGATCCCATAAAGAAATCGAAGTCGATCTCTGATTGCTCGGGCCTTAATCCTTGTCGCGGCTGAACAACCGACGCAAGCCGCAATCCTCTACTCCGTAGAAGGTAGGTACACAATCGATAATACTGAGCGTTTTGAAATCTCATATTTGTTCATGGAGCTCAAAGATTATTCCGAATCATGAGAGCTATCCTAAATCACCAGTCATGCGCGTGTCAGCGCAGCCAATATCTCAAAATGTTATAAAGCCCTTATTGCGGCGACATACACTTCCCTGCCGATTCTACTCATCCCTCTCCACCAATGCGCGCCTGAACGTACCAATCGAATACTCAAGCCATCCCCTCCTTCATCACACCTCTTCCTCCCTTTCGTACAGTCCCGAGTTCCCAGCGGATTCCCCTTCTACTCGTCTTAACCTCTTTCAAGCTATCAACAGCGCCCTAATCCACGCTCTTCGCTTTGATGAGAGCACGCTTGTCTTCGGCGAAGATGTGGCTTTTGGCGGTGTCTTCCGCTGTAGCATGAATCTTGCTACTGAGTTTGGATCAGAACGAGTATTCAATACCCCTCTGAGTGAGCAGGGGATCGTTGGATTTGCCATAGGATGTGCAGCGCAAGGAATGAAGCCGATAGCTGAGATCCAATTCGCTGACTATGTGTACCCGGCTTTCGACCAGCTGGTAAATGAAGCGGCAAAGTGGAGGTATAGGGAGGGAAAGACAGGAGGGAACATTGGGGGTATGGTAGTTAGGATGCCTTGTGGGAGTGTAGGGCATGGAGCACTGTATGCGGATCCTCCAGTCCATAGTCCGCATAGCATCGCTGAACCTACATTAGATATCATTCCCAGTCGCCGGAGTCTCTCTTCACCCATATCCCTGGATTACGGGTCGTGATCCCTCGCTCTCCAGCCCAGGCCAAGGGGTTACTGCTATCTTCCATTGCATGCAACGACCCTGTTATCTTCATGGAGCCGAAGATCCTGTATCGTGCTGCTGTAGAGCAAGTTCCTACAGAAGCATACGAACTACCTCTCTCGAAGGCGGACGTTGTAAAAGAAGGGAAAGACTTGACAGTCATCTCTTATGGACACCCGCTTTACACATGTTCCTCGGCCATAGCAGCTGCAGAAAAAGATCTTGATATTACTATCGAACTGCTAGATTTGCGAACGTTGTATCCTTGGGATAGACAGACTATCTTGCAGAGCGTGCAAAAGACAGGTCGGGCAATCGTGGTGCATGAGGCCATGGCTAACGCAGGAATTGGGGCCGAAGTAGCTGCTACGATACAAGAGGGAGCATTCTTACGCTTGGAAGCTCCCGTACAAAGGGTAGCGGGATGGGCGACACATTCAGGACTCGTTTTCGAGAGATTCAATGTGCCAGACGTAACTCGTGAGTACGATCAAGGCAGCCACCGAGCACAATAGCTGACCTAGATTCAAGGCGTATATGATGCTATTAAACGTACCATAGAGTATTGATCTTTTTCATTCGGCATTTAGGGTACTCTTCCAAGTACATAGGGTAGCTGGAGACTCTGAGATTGACCGTTTGAGGGCTCCAAAAGACTTGGTGACTCGGCGGTTTGAAGATGTGAGTACAACAAGAAGCTTTGGGCTACAAAGATCCTCTTCGGGTCGAGGTACCTCTATTGTTCACTCAGCCTTCTGGAACAATATTTACTGGATAGATTGTAGAGATAATCAATACTATGTTGATGAGTAGCAAGTTCTCCCTATCCTTTGTTACCTACTAACATTTCCGATTGGAACAGTAGAAGCTTGTTAGCGCAAGCTTCTTGGTACGTTACTAATAGACCTACAAAGCTCTCCTCCTGCTATTGAGCCAGCTTTTGCACAATTCCAGATGAAGGTATGGTAAAGTTTTCGACAGGACACGGAATCTTATAGTGAGCGCATACACTTAGGACTTCGGCTACCAAGGGTTTCCCCTTTTGGAAATGTTGAGCCAGTCATATCATTTTATACACAGTGTGATTGTCCTGCTGGCGAAACAGCAACTGGGAAAATTTCAATGGCATTGTTTACAACCCTCGAAACAAATGGCCAACACAAAGACCCCAACACATTCTGGGGTGAATGAACTGCATGACTCAGAAAAGTCCGCACATTCATAAGCTATGATATTCACAGCTTGTGTTACTATTATCAGCCCTACCTAACACCTCGAGCTCACTCTTTAGTATTTCATCCTCCTTCCTCCAAGATACTTTCTTCTTTCTACAACCCCAGGTCAAGAATTACATACAACCAAAGTCCAGCAACAGCTCACTTGTAACTTACTTCTAGAGCGTACAGCTTACCTCTACAAGCATCCGCTTACTTTTCTCACATACTTGTTTGCACCTTGACCTTAACTCCGCGACACACTTACGTCGAGCAATTTCATCATCATAAACCCCCTTCTCATGTCTTATTACGAGTATGAGGATGTGCTCGCTGAGATGGAGTTTCCGCTACCCATAACACCGTCACCAGCCATAGGACCGACAATATCTCAGCTGCTCTACATGAAATCTTTCGAGCTTGTTCTCGCCCCCGTACGGCTCACCAACTTGATCGCGCAATCCATCAGCATGGTACTAGTACATGTCCTATCCACGTTCTTAGACGTTACCGGAACCATCCTGTCGTCAGGGATAGCCGTAACATGCGAGTTCTTGGGTAGCATTGGTGATTTCCTGATGTCGTTGCCGGAGGTGCAGGACCTAGAACTAGACTTTGGGTATGAGGTAAGTGAAGATGGATTATGTCTCTCTCCATAACACAGCACTGACAGTTTTCCTTTGCAAATCCAGCACTACAAGTGGAAGTTTCTCAGTGTTCTTGCGTTTATGGGTTCATTGGCATTTTTGAACTTCCGCCACCGACACACAAGACCGCGCGTTCGTCAAGATCTAGAGATTCTACTTGGTGAGTCTGCTGAGAGAGAGAAAACCCTCGAAGCCAAACTCCAGGAAGCCACTGAGGCTGGAGAGGAAAAGCAAAAAACGCAAGAGCTACTAGAGTCTCAGAGAGACGAACTACTTGAAGAGCGAATGGAAACGTTCAAAGAAAAAGCAGATCTCTGCAGTGAAGTCACCCTCCTTACTAACAAGTCTGGAAAATTGCAAGACTACGAGAAGAAATATAACGACCTGAAATGGGAGTTGGAGAAAGTTGAAAAGAAGGAGGACCGCATGAAGGGCCTCGAATCAAAGTGTCGGTGGATGGAGAAGCTGCTAGCAAAAGCCAAAGAGGACCAGGACGATTCGAAATCCCTGCAAATAATAACAGAGACCGAGGTTGAAACCCTAGAACGGTCCATCCAGCAGAAGGATGGAGAACTGAGCAAGAAGGAAACCGAACTAAAGGCTGCACGCCAGACAAGAAAAAGCGACGAAGTCGCTGTTCAGAAAGCCCATAGGATGGTGTTCCTGCTCTCAGCCAAGGCCCACAAAGAGCGACGTTCCGCGCTACAGACGCAACGTATGTATAGGCAAGCGAAGCAGGAGGCAAAGCACCTTGCTCCAACGGCCCACCAAGGCGACGCTCCAACGCCCCACGAGTGCGACCACTCGCCATACCTCAAGACCATAGGGTTGCAAGCGGACAGAATAGCCAATCTCCAAAAGGAGTCGAGCGCAGAGGCATCTTCCAAGATAGACGCTATCCCCGCAATTCCCGCCCACGTCTGCGACCATTCCAAATGTGGTCCGCTCGTAGAAATTCAGACGGAGGCGACCAAGCTTTCAGATGGCAAAGTGGATGAGCAACAGTCCGCTCTTGGTGGTTCGGCGTCGGCTCCTAAGCATTCGGAGAAGGAAGCCGTAGACTCAGATATTGTCGCCGCGGCTGCCGCCCACATCTGCGATCATTCCAACTGCGATCTGCTCATGGCAACCCAGAAGCAGTCTATAGAGCGTCTAGATGACAAGGTCGACGGGCTTCAGTCAGCTCTTGATAGTTCGGAGTCGGCTCGGAAGCGTTCGGATTTGCTCGCGGACAACCACAAGCGGAATACCAAGCGTTCAGATGATAAAGTGGACAAGCTGCAGTTGGATCTTGATCGTTCCGAGTCGGCTCTCGAGCATTTAAAGGAGGAATACGCGAAGTTGGAATCGACTATTGAGGATGATTTCGAAGAATACCTTGGCTCCGACAATGAAGAGGACAAAGATGAGCCGGTTACAGAGACGCCTGAGGTACCTCCGGGAGATCATGACCCTGATAATGAGGACGACGATGAAGAGGCAGCGGCAAAGGAAGCGCTTGAGGTAGCTCCATCAGGTTATGGTTCGGATGGTGAAGAGAACCAACAAGAGCCAGCTACGGATGAGGTACCTGAATTAGCTCCACCAGCGGCGCATGAAGTACCTCTGCCCGAGGCTACAGATGCGGATATCGAAGGTCAGCAGTCTTTACTGGAAGATCGAGACGCAACCATTGACCGGCTCCGGGCCAATCTAAAGGACGAGGAAGCTCGCCGAAAAGCTCTCGAAGCTAAGAACGCGGAGCACGTCTGTGACCATTCGCATTGCAGCAGCCAAGCCAACAAGAAGGATGGACGCATCCAAGAACTTGTCGATGAGCTGATTGCTCAAAAGCAACGTGCAAAAGGACGAATCGAGGAACTCCGCGATGAGCTGACTACTGAGAAGCAGAGTCTGGAAGGACACATCCAAAAACTTGACAATCAGCTGATTAGTGAGAAGCAAAATTTAGAAGGACGCATCCAAGAGCTCGAGAACCAGCTGAGTACTCAAGAGCAGAGTACGGAAGAACCCAATACTTGTCTGGAGACTACTCGGATGGAGAAAGAGATGGCCCTTACAACATTGGCTAATGAACGCAAAGCTAATGAGAAGAACCGCCAGATCGCTAACTTGAGCACCATGATGACCGCTCCCTCAAAAGGAAACGAAGTGAGAGACTTGAAGAGAGAGCTATATGCGAAGAGGCTCCAGTGCGAGGGTCTGCAGCTATCGTTGGCAGATAGGGACGCAACCATTGCCAGCTTGAATGGGGATATATCCAAGGCAGGCAATCAGTTCAACGACCTCAAGCTGTTCCTTGGAATGTCGAGCGATTACGGTATCACAGATGTTGAGCGTGAGCTCAAACAACAGAAAGCCGCATTCGACAGTCTCGGTCACGAGGCTAGAAATCATGTTTGCGATCATTCCGAATGTCACTATACTCGTTCACAGCTGGAGCTCCAAACCGTCACGCTACAGCAGGCTTTAGACAATGCGGATGGAAAGTATGCAGTGTTGGAGAAAACGGTCAAGGAGATGGACACGGCCATCAAGAGGCGCAATGCCCAGATAAAGAGCATGTCAGTGGTGGACACAGAAAAGGAAGAGAAACACCAGCAGTTGAAGAAGAAGCTGCTTAGCGACATCGAGGTGGCAAGGGGTCAAGCGGGACTACGATATGAGACCAGCCAACCTGGATATCGGCCTTTACGTGACCAAATGCTCGACATGAAGGCGACGCTCGACACGACGAAGCAGAACCTGGAAAAGACGACACAGGAGCTCAGAGATCGAACGCAAGAGAGAGACCACGAGATGAACTGCGCCCTTGGTTTCAAAGAGGACTCAGAGAGATTCGCCGCAAGCGCCATCCGAGAACAGGCGGCATATCGCGACTGCATGAAGGCCCGCGATGAGCTGACCAATCAAAAACAAAGTTGCGAGCAGGAGATTGAACGCCTGAGACTACAGATGGCTGAGCTGGCAAAGTAGAACCGCGACTTGACGATAGAAGTCGAGAAGGAAGAGCCTAAGAAGAATGGTAGAGCCGATGTATAGAGACCCCCAAGTTTATACGATGGCTAGAACGGCATGTTAATGGCGCCCAGCTGTGAAAAGGACGATTCGGCTAGAGCGCTGGTGCATATGGTTTCTGTTGAGCTCTCGGCATACGAGAGTTTTTTTAATGGGCGCAGGTCATGGAGAGCAGGACGAGGTTTTCAGCATTTCTGGTATTTCTCGGTTTGTCAGTGGGTTTATTCATGTTGCTGCGTATCATCTTGTAAAGGACGTGTGGAGTGTTTCTTAGTTATTTCTTGTACTTTGGGGCGTTCATTTTATTTCCAGTATTCCTTGTGATTTCGGGCTTTGAGGGTATTCCAGCATTGGTTTGGGACCCCTGGAATTGCTGAGGTGTTTGGGGGTTTCTAGTGATTTGATAGAGCAGTCAAGCAATGCAAGACCTTAGTTACCAATTCGGCATGTTCATATCTCAGTGTATATGAGTGAGGTGAGCGGTTACAGTAGACCGAGTAGATAGCAGTAATTGGCTATCCTGTATGTAACTGGTAAGCAAACCTTCAAGTGGCCTGGCGGTTAGAGCTCCCCCCCCCAACACCCCCCTGTTGCCGATTAAATGTCGGTCACACTACATTATAACAGTTTTACCGCCGCCCCCTGACGTTCAAGGGTCCAGTCGTTGAAGAAGCACCTCCCTACAACAGTTCGGCACTCCTCAATAATCGTGAAACCCGCCGTGTCTGCTAGATCAGCTCAGACGCTTCAGAGCAAGTCGATTCATCGCCAGTGTGACACGCTGACGTTCCATCTTGTCTTACTATGTAGTACTGTTGACAGTAGTTGTCCCGTCAGTCATTACTCTCACCCTCGTTTGTTGCTACTGTTCGGTTCACGATAGACAACCTCTCATTCCTCGACTATACATTCGCAGCGCGCAATTCACCATTGTACCGCTACCCAGCATACAAGGAGCTTCAACAAAAACGAAGCATTCGCTCCTACTAGAATATTGACAGACGCTCCGAGACATTGGATATCTGCATCATTGACAGCCTCCGTTATAATTCCCGTGCTTGTTCCTATTGTTGAGGGCATCAATAGAGAGATAAAGAGGACCGCATTCACCGCGCGCAACAATGCGACACACACAGGCGCCACCCCTCCAATGAACCTTCACCCCTTTTCGCTGCAGAATTTCAGCTGATGTTCGACGTAACCCACGCGATTGTTGGGCTTACATTCCTTTGCGGCCGGACCGTATTCCTCAATTCTCCCCGATATCGATACACAAGCTTCTTGTTTGTCTCCTTCCTCGAAAGCGCATAAAAACTGTGTTATCAGAGCGTCAAGACCAGCTTGAGCGCTCTTGCAGGAATGAACTGCTGCGGTGAACGTGAGAAACTGCGGGATATAAAGGCAGAGCAAAAGTGGGATTATATTGTTAGTTGGTTACGGTCAATTAACGGCTCCTCGCTGATAACCTCGTGTGCAGAACTTGTCAGACTTCAAGTCAAGTTCATGCTGGACTGGCTTTTCCTACGGCGTCCTCTACATATCTCTGGTCATCTCAGTCGCCGTATACGGGGTTGATACTTTTACCGCTGCGAACCTCCTGTTCTTCAACCGTTGGAGCGGGCAGGTCAAACCGGTAATACCGTTCAAGATCTCGAAATGGATTTTTGCTGGGTGCATCCTTCTCTCCTTCATCCTCCTCGTTTACAGGTGGTTTAAAGCGATCCGCGCAATCAAAACGGGCATAGTCGCTGCAAGTTATCTCGATCCCCTTGCTGTCAGGGTACAGAGTGTCCGCACGGGCGCCAATGGCCGAGGTTGGAGAAGGTTTCTGGTCTTTACTGCCCTGACCAAGCATAGGAAGGGTGCCGAATATGTGGCTCTCTTCACCTACTTTTCGTTCGAAGGTAAACCACAACGCTTGACTTTCCATTACACCCGTTGCTGAATTGTTCTAGCATGGTTGCGCATCGTCTTCGCCGAAGGTCCTCGACAAGTCATAAATGCGTTGACATTATATTCTGTGATGCAAGCGAACCTTATACCGGAAGGCGAACACGCTGCCAATCATGGCCACAGCGCGATTGGACAGTTTTTCGTCAACGTCCAGATACTGGCAAACAACAACCGACAGCAAGCAGCGATACTGTTCAGTATGCTGTTCACACTCGTAATCTGGGTGTTCTCGGCTTTGGGTTTGATAACTGCGGTACTGTTCTATCTCGTCTTCCTGTGGCATCATATTCCCAGTTCGGATAATGGCCTCTCCAGTTATTGCAGAAGGAAGGTCGATAGTCGACTACACAGGATTGTTGGGGTCAAGGTCAACAGGGCTCTGGCAAGGGAGGACAAAGCCCTGACCAAACAAGATGTGAATGATGGCATGATCGGGGGAAGACCGCCAGTCAAGCGACAGCCAACAGTGCCTGTCTTAGACAGCCAACAGGATGATAAACTACAAGAGATGCCACTTCTACAAAGGCAGGGAACTCAAGCGACACTACCACCTTATACATCATATCCACCATCCCGCAACCCCAGCGACTCAAGCTCTGCGGTTCGAGAGCCAGCAGTCCCGAATATCTTCACCGACCGGCCAACCGCACCCGAGAGATCGGCTACGCAGAACTCGAATCGATCTGACGCCAGCTATGCTTCCGATGCGCCTCTCATTCGTGCAGCGAGTGACATGGCTTACGGACGGCCTGGGTCAAACTTCTCGAGGCCTCCTCCTTCGAGAACGGAATCCGAACGCAGCAACTACAGCAATAGGCCACGAGTAGGCCGGAGCGACACATATAACTCTCAAGGAACACAGCGATATTACAACACAGAATGGGGAAGCGAATCCTCCGCTCCACAGAACGGTTCATATGCACCGCCGCGTGGTCCTCCATCCCGTCAAAACACTGGCCTGAGCGACTATGCACAATCGACACCGCTTCCGTTCCCAGCACAGAGCCGTAAAACTACCCCCCAAAACCTCCCCTTGGACGCCATAGGGAAACGCACCCCCACACCCACGAACAGATATCTCCCTCCCCCTATGCCTGTCCAGGAGTTTGAAATGCGCCCTCAACCGCCACCCGCTTCCTCCACTGGACCACCAGAGATCACCAACAGGGGCTATGTCGCCTTCAACCCCTCTCTCTACACGACCACCAACCCCACCACCTCCAACGTACCCCCGGCTTCCCTACCCTCCAGAAATATCACCCAACCTAATCGGCAACTACAACCAGACTATACCGGCCAACATTCAACGCCGCAACGGTCAGGCACAGCGCCACTGCCGCAGACGATCCCGTATGATGACAGCATCTACGACGAGTACAGAAAGGAGCGCGAGCCGGAGAGGCCAGGCAGGGCGGCGACGGCCGGGCCAGGAACTTGGAACGGCCAGGCGCCACCTATCCCTCGTGCAGCGACGGCAAGTTCCGCTACTTGGAACGGCGGGAGGAGGAACCGACCCGGTCCGGGTCAGTATGTGGAGCCACCGATGCCTGCGAGAGCTGGGACTGCTGATCTCTACAATGCGCGGCAGAGACGGGATCTACCCGCGCGAGTTGGGACTGCGGATCCGGAATGGGGTGGGCAGAGGAGGTATGGGCCTGGTGGCGGGCCGGAGCGTGGACCTGGGTTTTATCAATTTTGATTTTGGTTTTTTGGATTGGTTTATGGTTGGAGATACCCCTTTACGATGTTATGATGAGAATTGTTGGGATTGGGTATTGGATCGCAATATTCTAGCGGAATCTTGGACTTGTTGGAGAGGAAGCTGGGTACGATCTAACTTTGGAAGACTCCAAGACCTAGGTGTTGGATAAGATAGCTCCCAAGTTTACGGGTCTTGATAATAGAGAGTGCCGCGGTTGAGCCGACTTGATCGTATCAAGATTTGATGGAAAAACGGATACGTTTCATGTGTGCTCTCTATGCATATCCCTGTGATGTGTTTTTAATTCTCCCCTGGTGCTCCTTCTCTACATACCTCGCCCTCCTCCCGCGGAAAGCGTACCCACAGACCCACTCCCACGCCCACAACCACCTCCAAAACCCCAACCACCGCAAACCATCTCTCTTCAAGCCCCAAACACCTACAATCTCTACCCGCTAGCACCAACGAAAGAGATCCAGAGCCCTCTCGTCGGTAACATGTAATAGTTTGTAAACGGGGCTAAATAAACGGAAGGGATGGGGGGGGGGTTTCTTGGTAAGATAGGGGGGTTGAAGGAGTGGTTGGATGTTGAGGATGTGGAAGGATATGGATGGGTTAGATCGGATGGGGGTTTTTCGAGTCGACAGAGGATAGGGGTAACGGGTGGGTGGAGAAGATCGAAAGGGGGTGTCGGGGGGACGAGAACCCCCCGGTCTGAGAGCTGGAGAGGGTAAAGACACGAGGGGAAGGTGGGGGAATAGTAAGATCTCGGGGTTTGACATGGCAAAAGTTGGAAAATAGTCGATTGCTCTGGAGCATGGGTGAAAGAGAGAGGTAGTAGTGCACAAATGACACAGGCGTCACTACAGCAATATCCTTCACCATGAGCGAAGCAGCCATGTCTTGACAACCTTGCGCACTTATATCTTGATCCCTAAGAACGCCCTTTTAGTACACGAAACAAATTCCGCTATGCAAACCCCCATCCTTTCCCTATTCTAATAGACATAAAAGGGTGCCTTCCACGTCATCCCTGTTCTTCCCAATCTGCCCCTTCGTATGTGCCTTTGAGATCGAAGGCGCCAGGAGTGGAGTATATTATGCAATCGCGTAAAGAATCGAACAGGAGACCTAGGCAAGCATGGGCGATCGCGAACCCCCTTCCATCGCGGATGGTGGTGGTGAAGGGGCTGGAGGGGGAACCTAGGGGGTATTGTTGATTAGAGAAAGTGCATATGAGGGTTGTTAGAAGGCGACTTACATCTAGCCGTGTGTTCTCTGCCATCATTCTCTGGATGCCGATGCCCACACCCTCGATTACTGCCAGTAAGCAGGCGCACCCTATTGCTGAGTTTCGCGCTGCTTTCATTCCTCCTCTGACTGCCAGGGCGCCGCCTGTGAAGAATCCTGCGATGACTATTCGTACCCATCGTCAGCCCAAAACCCCTCTAAAGCACCCTTCTCCCTCACTCCCTTCCCCACTCAATCTTCCCTCAATCCGCTCCGGCAGGTGCACTCACTAGCATTATACGGATCCTCCTTCTTCCGAATTCCCTTGACCGCGCAGTCAAACGTGCTGAACAAACCACCCCAGACTCCAAAATTGCCTCCCAGAACCGGAGCGCGCGCTTTGATGGCTGTGAGGGCGCCGATGCGACGTTCGCCGTAGGGCGAGTTACGGAAGCCTTTTACGCCGTGCCAGACCGCGCCGCCGATGCCCTGATGAAGCATATTAGCGCTGCTGTCTGAACCAGAACAAGTAGAAAGCGGCCTAAAGAGGGGGCCTATTGAATGGAGCTGGGGTGGTTGGAACGTACTCCCATGCAAAAGGCACCGCCGAAATCGCTAAGGGCAACCCATGGGCAAGGATCTCGTGAGTGATCCATACTGTGTTATGACTTCGTGGCCGAGAGTATTAGAGGTGGAAAGGTTTGAAGGGTGAGCCTCAAAGGCTGGCTCGAACAGTCGTGGTCGCTAGCAGAATATGGAAGCCTAGTAGGATTGTATAGAGAATTAGGCCAATGGTGTACCTCGATACCGTAGCTCAGGAAATGAATTTGTGCTGTGTACTTGGCGTTGTTGAGGATAAGATCCTATGGATTCGAATCAGAGAACTCAGGAAGGCGATGATGCTCGGAACTTTTTGTCTCGCTTCAAGTTGCCGTTTTAGCCCAACACCTGTCACATCTCAAGATGCTTTCCTACAGATTCAATGAGATATGCCGTATTCTACCAGTACTAAGGTGACATTTTGAATATCCTACTTAACCTACTGATTGATGCTTGAACCGCTCGCTCTAAGTGTATCTACAGAAATTCAATCCTTCAAATTCCACGCAACTTTGCTACTTAGCGTACGCGAATAATATCCCCATTCATCTTAAGGGGAGCTCCCGAAACACCTTTGCGAATATTTGCCGGCTCTTGTACAAGTTTGATAGCCGAATTCTTTCGTTGTCCAAATGAGCATTATCGCTTGCCTGACCGCAGGGGAGATGTGCTGCTGGCGCATCGAATTCTTGCTCCAGAAAACGAATGGCTGGAATCGAACCACCTTCACGGATATAAAGCGGTTTTGGTGGCATTTTGGTGGCGAAGTATTGCTGCGTCTTTCCAACGTCGTGGTCACTGGCACCGTTAATCTCTGCTGTCGCCTGCCAATGTTGGTCGCTGCTCTTTGAAAGAGTCGAAGACGTTACGGGGGAAACCTTAGGACTCGTAGGACCATTCGTCAGCTTTTTTAAGGCTGGTTCCTTAGTAGGGGCAGATCCACGCCGCTTGTGAGCAATGGGGCCCCAGACTTCTATTATGGCTTCCTCGAGGATTTGAAAAATCCAATTTTTTGGGTCACCAAGCCATGGCTCAGCTTGATGATTGATCTTTACAGTGAGGCTGTTGGTAGTGTGCAGCTTCTCAAACGCATTGTGCAGGACTTTCCGCAACGATTTATCTATTGCTGTGGTTCGTTGATCTGGTACTAGCCGAATCGACAAGTCTGCGGTCGCGAGACGGGAAATAATAGTCGAATTCGCAGGTCCTGAAGTGTTGATGCGGTGTATCGTAAGTGATGGCTCTCTCCACCTTGCCTTGAAGGACTCTGTGAGACTTGCAGCATCCCCGAGGCTCGGATCACGACGAAGTAGCGTCTTGCTTATCGCTTCGTACCGTTCGTTTTCTGCTTCTGTAACAGGAAGTATCGGGTCGTAAAAGCCAGGGATATTGACTTCCCCATTAGCGCCTGTCAGCAGTGCGAGCAGCGCGACCAAATCTTTTGATGCTTCATGTATGAGATGACTACCGTCGACGCCGCTATGCAGATCAGGTCGGTCGCTTTTAACCTCGATCGTGGCATGCACCACACCTCGGAGGCCGTACGTGAGGCAAGGAAAGTTGTCATCGAGCCAGTAGCTGTTTGCCAGCAAGATCCAGTCAACGTTACCAATCACATGTTTGTTGTTCTTGATTGCCGCCTGAAAGCCCCGAGACCCACATTCTTCCTCCCCTTCTATCAAGAAGACAATGTCGGAGCTAAGTTCCTGTCTAGCAACAATATCAGCTACAGCGTAAATCGCTGCTAGCACAGGACCCTTGTTGTCCGATACGCCTCTTCCATAAAGATAACCATTAGTGCCATGCATCTTGAAGGGATCTTCGATCCAATGCTGAGTTCTGTTTTCAGCTGCAACGACATCGTAATGACCGTAGAAAAGTATCTTCTTTGCTCCTCCCGACTTCCCATCCTTGCCCCTAAATCGGGCGAAAACCACAGGATTTCTGCTGTCTTCGGTAACAAACATCTTCGTGTCAGCGCCGAAAGTTTTGAAGAGGTTCCTTAGCCAGGAAGCTCCGCTTCGGCAATCCTTAGCATATTCTGGCTTTGAAGATACCGTCCGATATGAGACAAATTCCGAAAGGGCCACGAGAAGATGTTCTAAAGATACTGATCAGTCGTTTACAAATGCATTCAACAGGTAAACACTCATACCATTACTTGCCGTCGGTCTCTTTCCTGCATCTTTAATGTAGTCGCCAATGTTCCAAATAGCGATGCAGTCATCATTCCCTCCAGTCACATAGATTTCTTTGTCGTCATGATGAGCGATACCGGAGGCAAGAATAAGCTGATCATGAGCTTTCCATCTAGTAACGCATTCATACCTCGAGTCAAATTGCTGGGAAGGTTATTACTGCTTACCCGAAAAACAACGCCACGATTAATACATACCTTAGCAAAACCATTGGCGCTACCACTGAAGAGAAGTCCACGACTGACAGCTAGTGTTAATACATCTGCTGTATGAGCCCTAATCCTTCGGATCATCTGATGTGTATCAAGGTCCCACACATTGATATCCCCCTCAAGACGTCCGCTGTATAGCAACTTTCCGTCAAGTACTATGGCCAAGATGGAGTCATCGCCATTTTCCAGAGTCACCGCTTTTTTGATAGAGCCTCCCGAATCCTTATCTAGAGACCACAGCTTGATTGTTCCATCACCACCACCGGATATCAAAGTTTCGTCGTCTGATCGACCGCTGTTCAGGCCTTTAGTTAGAAGCATACAGTAAACATATCCATAATGCGCATATTGCACAATATTCTCTTTATCAATTTCCAGGACTTGTCCTCCCTCCGCTTCCAGCTCGGACGCAGTGAGCGGACGGGGCGTAGACACTCCACCGGGGCCTTTGGAATCAAAAAATCGATGATTTCTCTGAGACGGATGTGAAGAAAAGTCTAGTGGGGAGTTGATTCCTGTTTGTGACAAGCTAAACCACTAGTAAGGGTTAAGGATAATATATATATCTGTAATTAGAAGGTAAGGTAGAACAATACCTGTATGCTGGTATTTTGTGCCCCTAAGTAGACGGTCTGCAGACTGACGGAATACGCAACGCAGAAAACATCACCAATATCGTAGGTGGAGTAGATTGAGTATAGCCGATTTAATGTCTTTGTGCACCATACCTGGGGTTGGATTGGTCAGCGTAGGCGATAGAATCTGCAGTCGTAACTTCCATACATTTACTATAGCGTCTCCAGCACTTGAAAAGAGCCGTTCTTTGTCCGCCGAGAGAAAAAGGCAGAGAACGCTGCCTCTGTGCGCAGGTATCGTTGAGAGAAGTTCATAGGTATCCAATGTCCAGACCTAAGCGTCGGAGGTAAGCTGTTACACCTCTTTATGCGAACTCTCATCGCATACCTTCACTTCGCCATCCTGAGTGCCCGCATAGATGTATGAGTCGGATACGACAAGTGCAAGTATTGACTTTTCGTTCTCGACCTTGTGGAATAGTATCGGGTTGTGAGGGCCGGTCCCGCGATTTGTAGGTATCGCACAGGCTCCATTCAAGTCAATCGTAGCATCTGAATTTTCCGCAATCGTGTTAATTGATGATCCATTTACGTGGGATGTGAGGGTTGGAACAGCAGCAACCATTGCAGAACATTTGAAGCTAAAGTCGACAAGGCAGTAAGCAGCATGCGCAGTTACTGTACTAGAGTACATAGTGCAGTGCGCTAGGCGGGTAACGGCAGCTCCCGCAGCCTAAAAACCTGCTGGACTTACCGAGCAAATGGCACTCAGGATTATCGTCTGGTCTCCAATCATCCAGACAGTGGCCTGGAACAGCATCCTCCACTCGGACAGCCGCCGACTTCTCTGACCCGGTTTTGAGTTGAGCCATGGAGTCAAATGGAAGAGATGCCCTTTCTTCGCCAGCCACTTATTTTGGACCTGCGTTGATTCAATAAGCTTTCAAGGATAGTAGGTACCTCAAGCAGTGTGTTATCTCCTCAGATCTCTCTTTGTAGCGGCAAGGGCGTTTCAAGATCGCGGGAATTTTGCAAGATACAGTCATGAGTGTGGGGCAAGAGCACGCACGATTGCGGTTTGGCGATTGAATGATTGAAAGACCAACAAACAACCAAACCCTACTCAGACCGGGACTCAAACCTAACATGTTTTCACCTGATAAAGTATTGATCAAGCTAGAGGTTTTTAATCGGAATATTACTGTACTATGAGCTGTTCTTGACGTGCTGAGTGGATCGATTGGACTAGTCTTCCATGTTTGAGAAACAAAAACAATATTGTTTTGAGTACGCAGCGGAAACTGGCACACACCCAGAAACCACAAGGTCTCAAGCACTGGACGTGTGTCACCGATGTTGCACCAACCAGACCGCCATGTTCGAAATACCTTAGACTTCTTTTCGGTTTTTTTCAGCTGTAAAATGACTACAAACCCCTTATAACGATATTCCACATAGCGATGTTAGTGTGTATGTATGCCCGCGTTTTATAACGATATCTTCCTGGTAACGATGTGGTTAGGTGGAGTTCTGGACATCGTGATAGCCAGGTCTAACTGTATAATCGTAATATTTGACAAACGAAACGTCTGTACACCTATTACAACTTCATGTGCCTGAACATGCTTGAGAAGAGATTGTGCCTAGGTATTCCGGTGCTTGAGCATCCTACGGCCACCGTCGCGTCACCTATTTGTGGTACATTCTCCCTCCTCAGCTGACATTAGTATTCGTGAAAAGTCCATCAATCACGTGTGACCCTGACATACATTGAGAACCAGTCAGAAGCAGTTGAAAGAAGCCACACGAGCGCCACTGTGGCTGAGTAAATTTAAGCGCGTACCTTAGGCACTGAAGCTAAACCTGCAGATGATTAAAGCCCAATGAAAGACAGAGGATGCCGAATCGGAGTGTGACAACAAAGAAACAAGTCACCAGCGCCTGAGGCTTGCCGATGTTTTACAAGTTAATGGTTGGCCGATCTTTGAAGTCTCAATGCTTGATGATGTCTTTGGGACTAGGGTTGCATCTAGCGTATTCAGATCAATCCCTCACACATCAGTGAAGAAGCAGCGGCTACCTCAAGTAACTCCATGTTTCTCTTCGACTGCGTCAAGTATCACTGAATGACAAGTTCTCGCTCCCGCCTGTGAATAGTCTCTTTGTCATACCGTTATAGACAATTCCTTTGTCCTCTGCTAGCTATAGCAACAGAATTTTACCAGCTGCTATCTTTGCTTTTCAAGAACAGTAATAGCCGTATACCAATAACATTTCAGCACCAACAAGGTTTCGAAGCGACCATCGAAAGAAACACCCTTGACTGGCTTCAGGGGACAAGTGGCTACTGCAATATAATCTACCATGGCGGCTTTGATTCAAACCATAGCGATAGTCGACAAATCTGGGAAGGCAGTTAGTACGGTAAGCGTTTCTATACCCCACCAATAATCTACATGTTGTCTAATTCAGTCTTCACAGAGCAAGCACTTGGTCAACGTCTTCAAAGAAGCCAAATCTGCATACCGTGAGAGAAAAGCGGAGGTTGTCGCGGGCCGACAAGCCCATACTGAGGAGAAGAGAGTCCGTCGGGCGTTGAAAGGATACACCATAGAGGATGATCGTTCCCATACTTCGTCTCGGAAACATGAGAAGTCCAAAAATTCGAGTAGAAGGCCGATGGGAGACCGCCAGCGCTCGGGTAGCTCTGTCAAAAGTGAAACGAGCCCTATACACCCGTCGTCACCGCGACACTTTGACCAGGACTCGTATACCCCAGCCTCGGAGCCCCGAGAAATGATCCGGCGCCATAGTGCTCGAGATGGCGACCTCATGCGTCCCCACGGCCCACCGAGGTCGATGACCAGTCCCGCAGACATAGACATGGATTTAGCCTATGGTGACATACCGCCACCTCTTCCTGTGACCTGCCTTGACGACGAAGCCGAATTCAAAGGTCTTGTTGGAAAAGTCAAGAAGTTGCTTGAGGAAGCCGACTGTCTCCAGTATTCTGCAACCGCCATCATTGCCTCACTGCAGAAAAACCCTGATGCAATGGCTGCTGTAGCACTGACTTTGGCCGAGATCAGCAATATTGCCTCGAAAATGGCACCGGGAGCTTTGCTGGCTATGAAAGGGAGTGCTCCAGCAGTATTCGCTTTGTTAGCAAGCCCGCAATTTCTGATCGCCGCTGGTGTCGGTGTTGGTATCACAGTGGTTGCCCTAGGTGGATACAAGATCATCAAGAAAATCAAGGCCAAGCATGCCGAAGATACAGGCATGGATGAAATGCTTGAGTTTGATGGAGATATTAGTAGGATCGATAGCTGGAGGCGTGGCATTGCACAGGTGGAAGAGCAGAGTGTTGGAACAAGCGTCGACGGAGAATTCATCACGCCTCAAGCGGCCGCGCTATCCAGAGTGAATTTACAGGAAGCGGAAGGGAGAAAACCTCATCGCAAAAGTTCGTCCAAATCCAAGAGCGGCAGCTCCAAAGACTCGAAGGCAAGCGGGAAGTCAAAGAAGGAGCCTAAGGCGAAAAAACCATCCCCACTAAGGTTGATGTTTAAGTGATGGGGTATGTTCGAAGCATTTTCTGAAAGCATTTTAGCGGAGATATTAAAGTCTCGATTATGGACTTGGAAGATACTATGTGTACAGTAAATAGTTAGTGAGGGACAAAAACGTTAACCCAAAGGCCCACAGTATGCACCAGCGTTTCTCATGTCGAACTTCTAGATAGTACGGAGCAGCGCTTTGCGCTTCCCATGGCTGTAGAGAGTATCTATCTTACCTTAGGTAGAGAGTAGGAAGCTCTACATTAGCGCTAGTTCAGCCCTATCAACTGCCGTGAATTCGATTTTGAGCGAACAGTTTACGATACAAAATATCAATCGGGTTCCAAAACCGGTAACTGGAAACGGTAGACAGTATGCAAAGCCTACGCTCTCGTGCAGGTGTTTTGCGTCATGTCTATTCCCAATGGTATGATGCCTTTGCCTAGTTACGGCAACAAGACCACCGATGCCTCGACTGCAGGGCATGCTTCGAACGATGGTCTTGACAGGGTCTCTTCAACATCCAATGGGACAATTAATAAAGCAGGAGAGCACGATGAGACATTTCTTGAAAACATTATGTCCGACAACTCTCAATCCTCAAGTGCACCCTTGAATCCGCAGCAGTACTCTTCACCAGACCCTGCTCCCAATCCATATGTACAAGTTGGCGCGCAAATGAAAAACCCTTATCAGATCCAACGAGGAACAACAGTAGGAGACCTAATAGCTGACAACGACGGCGAAGAACTAGACAGCTGGCACTCCGCAGAAGACGACTCCAGTGGTCCAGCATTGTCCACTCCATCACCCCAGCTACAGGCTTCTGATGCAAGCTCTGAAAATGGATATACAAGCTTGGAATACCATGGGCCCATAAAGACCCCGACAGAGGCGCGAGATGACAGGAAAGAGACGGTATTGAAGCTGTCGCCTGCTATGATACACGAACTCACCTCTTCGCCGGAGTCGTTGCCCTTACATTTGCACTCGACGAAGAAGGGTTCTGCCCAGGCTTCACAGCAGATATTGAGGAATGATGCAAGTTCGTTTGCTGCTGAGCGTCCTGACCAGGAGATCCAGGACAACATCGTGGACAGGTCACAGAAGGTATATACATCTGGTAGCGCTAATGCAATCTCACCTACAGGCAGAGACGCATCCCAGTCAATCCGAACCCCATATTTGACCAAAGGGGTCGATCATGTTTCTAGGCCGTATGGGTTTTCCCGCACCGTGTCAACCCCTCCACTAAGAAGAAGCAAGTCATCTTCGAAATTTCCGTCCGCCCAACTACCTCCATCGATGGGGTCGAGGCATTCTCGCGCAGTACCTACACCTCTTCAATTTAGAGACCACATGGTTGAAGGCAAGGCTTCTGCATTAGACGGGTCCATGCCATCACCTATGCCTCAATCAATACCTCTGCCACCACTTTCGTTGCCTACGTATCTCCAACTTGAGCTGTCCTCACACAGACCATCACCACTATATATACATCGTTCTGCGTCAAGTGATTTCCCATACGAGTCCTCACGTATCAAGATCGAGCGTCTCCAGAACTTCCTTCTTCTTCCACCTCAATTAGAACAAGTCCTGTGGTTCGGCGCACTTGCTTGTCTAGATTCCTGGCTTTTCTCATTTACAATCTTGCCTCTACGTTTCTTCAAAGCGCTTGCCCTCCTCGCCCAATCTTGGGGTAGGAATCTGGCGACGGAGATGGAGTTCATTGGAATTTTCATTCACGCTGGAGCAGGCAGAATGTGGCGGAGAAGGCGGCAGAGAGATAGCACGACTACTCCAGGAACTCCTCCTTCTGCCAAGGACACGACTTTCACAAGCCCGATAACTACTCGGGTTTCCGCCAAACCGCCCGAATTTTCCTTTCCTAACGACATTGACAAAGAGAATCCGAGTGCAAGCCATTCCCATCCTCAACCGAACCATAAGCGTAGCACCTTTCAAAAACATAGAAGATCCAAATCTATGCCATCAGCACTGCTACCAGATCACAAGGCGGACATCCTGAAAGGACTTCTGATCATCATTAGCTGTACCATCTTGATGTACTTCGACGCCAGCAGGATGTACCATGGCATACGTGGGCAGGCTGCTATCAAGCTTTATGTTATTTACAATGTTCTCGAGGTTAGTCTTTGAGACACATATTCTACTGACAATATCAAGCTAAGCAGTTGCCAGGTCTGTGATCGCTTGTTCTCGGCTCTTGGTCAAGATGTGCTTGAATGCCTCTTCTCGAAGGAGGCCCTGGAGCGGAAGCCAGACGGCCGCAGTAAAATCTTAAGACCATTTTGGCTATTTGTCCTTGCGCTCCTGTATAACTTAGTCCACGCAACAGCGCTGTTTTATCAAGTCATCACGCTCAACGTTGCCGTCAACTCATACTCGAACGCGCTTCTTACTCTTCTGATGTCCAATCAATTTGTCGAGATCAAGTCCACTGTTTTTAAGAAATTCGAGAAGGAAAACCTTTTTCAGCTAACATGCGCTGATGTTGTCGAACGCTTCCAGCTTTGGTTGATGCTCACCATCATCGCTTCCAGGAACATTATTGAAACTGGAGGTCTGAGTCTTGGCTTTTCCGACAGTGGTACAGGTGCTCAATCAGCATCCTCTGCTCCTGTTCGAGGCCCAAGCATCTTACCAAAGAGCTTCACATTGCTTCCAGACTGGACTGGGCAGGTTATGGGACCTTTCGTGCTGGTTCTTGGAAGTGAAATGCTAGTGGATTGGATCAAACATGCGTACATCACCAAATTCAACAACACCAAACCTGCCATCTACGGAAGATTTCTCGATGTCTTAGCCAAAGACTACTACTCAAACGCATTCGCCGATCAAAACCTCACCCGCCGTCTCGGCCTCCCAGTCATCCCCCTTTCATGTCTCTTTATTCGCGCCTCCGTTCAAACCTACCACATGTTCCTCGCTACCCACATGCCGCCTCGCCAACCTTCAACCGCGACATCCCTCTTCGTCGACTCCGCAACCACTTCCCCGGCCACCACCGCAGCCTTCCAACACATCGACTACATGGTCCGCCGCGCCCTCGGCCGCTCCACATTCGGTGCTGGTGACCCTACGCTGGCTTCAGCAAGTAGCGGATGGAACACTGACGATGCAATAGCCTTTGCGACCATGATCGTTTTCTTCCTACTGCTCTACCTCGTCCTTCTGGCCCTCAAACTTGTCTTAGGTATGTGCCTGCTCTCGTTTGCTCGACGCCGTTACAAGGGCATGAAAGAAAGAGAAAATAACTCAGCGCATGCGGAGGGCAAGAGAGTTGGTGGGTGGGGGGTTGTGGAGGTCGATGAGGACAAGAGGAGATGGATTTATAAGGATGATCCCGACGGGGCGAGGAGGCTGAGGGAGAGGGAGGCAGCGATAAATGAGAAGGGTGGGAAGGAGGAAAGTTATGGTGGCGTTAGTAGGTATAATATGGTTGCTAAGAGGATTTGGTGATGTTATGATACTTTTATCTATAGATTTGGCGCATTCAGCGTGATGTTTCAGATGGCATGTAATGTATTATCCTGCAAGATACAAATGTTAGAGGTACACAGCCATGTCTTTTCTCGCACCGAAGACTTCACTAATACTAGCGAATTCATCTATCGAGCAAATCCATCCCATCACCACCTCCCCACCTCCAAACGAGGGTCCCACCACCCATAAGATCTCCCAGCGGCGAACAATCCGTTTCGTTGTGCCCATACATGTATCCTACCATTCCTCTCATTCAGCAACTCCTCCTCTAGCTCATCAACCATTCCCGGACTAAGCGGGCCGTGTAATTTCGAGGAAAGAATCTCATACAAGCAACGGTTAGTTTGAGCGAGCCTGGCATAAGAAGTCTGGAACCGGAATCGGCATCCGCGGATTTCGTATTTCTTGTCGTAGATCCAGTTGTAAGCATATTCGCCGTAGAGATATGCGGCGATCTTCTTAACGAGGTCGGGGGGGAGGGACGTCAGACTTGCTGGCGGGGTTTCCAAGAGATTCGTGCTGGAAGCCATTTGGTTCTTTCAGGGACGAAATGGAAGGGAGTGTCGGACATGGCTGGTATATATCGGGCTTTGTCTGCTGGGCTTGGGGGTTTGCTTGGACAGCGAATGCTGGGTTGGGAGCGTGGTATACATTTTGGGTGTCCACAATGTTGTGTTCTTATAACGCAGTGGGTTTGACCAGCACTAATACCAACGGGTGTGAAAACTGAAGGGATACATATGTTTGCTGCTTCTGCTGGTCCTGCGTGCGACGAGAGTGATTGAGAAAATCGAGGTCTATGGATAAGGGAACGCAGGCTTCAATGAGATTGGAAACGAAAGGGAGAATCGAGGTCTTTTACTTGGAAGAAACGAGAAATTACAGTAGCGTTCAACTTACACCTTTCTCGGATTTTTCAACGAGACAGCATGGAAAACCGTCATCACGCAATTGGAACTTTAAGTAGTGTCAGTCCCTCGTATATAGCTTTCAGATGCCCGGAGGTAGGCTTAGCAGAGAACGTAGCGGGCATTGCTAAGACTTTATGAAACAATTATTTCAGGGGTTTGGTTCTCTGGTCCTCCACATTTTTGAGGTGACTCTAAGATCACATGACCTGGCGTTGACAGCGCATCTCGCTTCTGTTTGTTGACGCGACTGACATCATAAGTAACGCGACCTCCCTTGCTTCCCAGAATCTGATCCCATTATTCAAGATAGTGAGTTGATCGCATTCAATCGACCATAATGCCCAAAACAACTCGCCGCACTTCTGCCGCTCGCTCTGCGCCATACCCTTCTCCTCCCTCCAAACAAAGCTCGAAACCGAAACCCAAACCCAAACCCAAATCTAAGAAAGCCACTGATACCAAAGTCGAGGAACCCACCGACCCCTCCATCGCCCCCCATTTGCTCATCACTCTCGACGGCGAAACCGACGAGACCGTCCCCGTCTTCGATACCTGCGATGAGGTCCGCGCGAAGATAACCTCTCTTTTCGACAACAAAACGCCCAATGCAGCCGCGAAAGGAAAACCCTATACCAAAAAAGCGCTGGCAGACCAAATGGGCGACATCACGAGCCAAAGCCTGCAGCGCTTCCGGGACCACGACGGCGAGATGAGCGGCGCGGAGATGAAGGCTTACTACAAAGGGTACGCGCCCTTAACCCCAACCCCCCCCTGCATACCCACGTAATCCTATCCAACCAACAACCACCCACAGCTACATCTTCTTCGAAAAACTCCGCCTCCACACCCACACCCCCAAAACCCCCTCCCGCCTCTCTGCCGAAAAATCCCACCCCTCGGGCCGCGACCTGCACGATCCGACGCGAAAGCGCGGCGGCCAGCAGCTTCATTTTTGGGTGGGCCCGGGGGAGGACCCGAATGATTTTTTGACGGAGGAGGAGAAGATGCAGGGGTTGTATTTTAAGGAGGGGAGGATGCCGTTGGTGGAGGAGGGGGGAAATAAGGGGAGGAAGGGGGGTGGGGGGGGAAAGGGAAGAAGTGGGGGGTTTAGCTGTCAAAAGCGGAGGGCCGGGGGGGGGAGTGCGGGGCTTGCGGAACGCATTTGGAGGAGGGGGAGGGATTTCAAACTGTGGCTGTGTGAGGGGTAGGGAATCCAATTCATTTTGTGGAATAATAAACTCGATGCTGATGGGGGTTTGAGAGCGAAATGCATACTGATCTTGAACGACGGCTATTGCGCTCGAGAGAAGAGTGCGGATTTAGACGTCGGTCCGTTTCTCCAGCCTGTTATATTCTCTTCTTATTCAGCTGTTGTGAGCTGGTATGGCAGTTCGTTATGGACTTGTTGGCAAATGGGACGAATCGAAAAAGTCGGATATCGATTTCAATGGATTATTAATGTCTTAAACCGTCAAGACGATACTGCTAGGCACTTGCTTGAAGAATTTGACAGTTTGTGTTCATGGCGTTTGAGACGGTACGCACAATGAACAGGTCATGGATGTGACTCTTTACGCGACTTGACTCTGAATTTTTCGACAAAGATAAGCCCTTGGCGAGTATAGCATCGACATCACCTTAGACAAAAACTAGAACTGTACATGCACAATGGAAAGATCCGCCCTGCCGCCCCACCTCAAGACACCAAGAGATCCCATATCTAATACCCATACATAATTACACAAACCCCCATCACCACCCTTCCAACCTTCTCATCCTTACAGGCAAACCCCCCTTCGGCCTCGACGTGATGCCCGTCTTGATGTCAATCACCCTCTCCGGATCCTCCAACTCCATCTCGAACCTGCCCACAATACTCGCCAACAAGCATGCAAACTCTGCCTTCGCAAACGCCTGCCCAATGCAACTCCTCGGCCCGTGCAGAAAAGTCATAAACGCGTAATTACTCCCAGCGCCGCCCGTGTTCGATCTCCCAGGTCCCATCCATCTGTCTGGCTTGAACTCAGCGGCGTCAGGGCCCCATAGTTTGGTCGATAGATTAACGGCCCAGACCCCGAGGATGATCTTGGTGCCTTTGGGGACGTGTTGACCGAGAATGGAGGTGTCGTGTGCAGCTTCTCGGAGAGTGACCGGAACAGGGGAGTGGACGCGGAGGACCTCGTTGCAAACAGCATGGAGGAAGGGGAGGCACTCGAGGACTTGGTCGGTAACGGGCGTAGAAGCATCGTCAATTGAAGGGAGGTTTGCGCGGATTTCTTCGCGCAGGCGGGTTTGGTATTCGGGGTTTTTGCAGAGCGCGTGGATCGCCCACACCATTGAGGTGGCGGTGGTCTCGTGGCCAGCGGCGAGGAAGGTCATCATTTGGTCGACGAGGTTTTCTTCGGTAAAGCCGCCGGATTCAAGGGCGACCGAGAGGATGTCGACGTCAACACGCTTTTCTTTATTGTCAAGCTTTTGCTGTTTTTGGTGGATGAGTTGACGGCAGACCTTTTTGACAGTATTCGCTGCGGTTTCAACATCTTCATTCCTCTGGACTGGCAAGGCGCGGAGAAGCCACCAGGGCAGGAACAAGCCTAACAGTCCTAGAAATTGGGCCTGCTTAGAGGGTTGAAAGACCTTCCGGTAAGTAACGCTAAGCTCAGTATCAGGATCCTGGATTGCGTTGAAGTCTTGGCCCATGCCTGCTACGCCTATGATGTCGAGAGCTGCACGGCTTGTCCAACCGCCAACTTCGACGACCGGTGCCTGTTTGATATCTTGTACCACTTCCGGCTTCTCGCCCTCCATTGAACTTGTCAGAGCGAGGACCATCTCACGAGACTTGGACCAAAAGACTGGGTATAAGTCCCGAACGTGACGGTAGGCAAATGCTGGCATGAGGTTTTTGCGTTGGATCTGGTCTTCCGTTAGCGACAACTCCAGGACCAGCAACCAAAGACCCGTACCTTGTGTTCCTCGCCTTCTGCTAGCAGAACTCCGACGCCCAATATTCTCCCCAGTCCATGTCTGATCGTTTCAGGCTTGATAAACTCGTAGTTCTTTTGTACCAGAACTTCACCGAGTGCTTTCGGAGTTGTGATAAGTAGTCTCTCCGCGTTGAAAAGGTAGTTGTAGTAGATCAGCCCGTCGTTAGGTATCTCATTGATCCATTTCTGCATCGGCAAGCCAGTCGCGTTGTTTGAAATTTCGCTGAAATGGCCATTGAAGAACGACCCTCCCTAAACAACGACCGTTAAATACATGGTGCATCGTCGTAAAGACACAGCCGGCAACTCACCGATGGTCTGGGCAAGTGGCGGAGAGGGCTTAAGAGCTTCGGGTATATTATGATTTTGTATATTGCTATGGCAATGAATTGACCGAAGAAAAAGACATTGAAGAAGAAGAAAAGGTTGGCTTTAGGGGTTGCCGGCAGATTTAATGAAGGAGAGTGAGTAGCAAATTGAACGAATGCCACCGATCCAGCTAGCGAAGAGAGGAAGATAGTCTTCCACGGAAAGCTCATAGCGGCGAAGATTCTCAGGCGACCCGGGTGAGATACGCGGTTGGGATGGTATTGGCAAGCAACGTCTTGAAGCTGGATTCAGGCGCAAACGTTGCAAGAATCGAAAGCTACTTTGTGGACGTTACTGAAGTGTAGAGAACGCGCAACAAGCAAACAGAAGTAGACAATTTAGGAGGAAAGAGATAATGGCAGCTTTATGATGACATTTATGGTGGTCCTACTCCCAACCCCACGGCCTCGGCTCATCGAATTCCCGTCGGCCACTTTTCCCCTGGGACTGTCATGCAGGGATCAGCCTTATTCTAGAATAAAAGTAATCGGTAGAGAGTCCACCCAGACTCCGACCCTAAGATCCTTCCGCTTCAATTTATTTTGTCCAACCTCACCTCGTTCGCACCATCTTACAAACCTTACAATATCACACAAAATCAAAAACCATGCCCTCCCGCTCCAACCCCAACACCCCCTCCTCCTCCAAGCGCAAAACCGCCCGCACCCTCAAGACCAAGCGCCAAAACACCCAACGTCTCACCCACAACAAAGTCGCCAAGCCGGCAGCTAGGACCAGCCAGGCATTGAGGCGCGCGGCACCGCTGTCGAGGAAGAAGGCGAAGAAGCTAGAGAGAAAAGAAGGGTTTGCGAGGAGGAGGAGAATGGAGGAGATGGGGGAGGTGGAGATGAAGGATGTCGATGATGCTGGAATGAAGAAGAAGGGGAAGGTGGCGCAACAGGGGACGACCGATGGGTTAGAAGCGGAGGGAAAGATGGACGTTGATGGGGTGGAGTGAGACGTGGAGGAGTTCTTCACCTTGTGACTTGATTATTCCATGCCAATGCCTTCAAGAGAATCGTCTTGATGACACTGCCGGCAAAGAGCAGAATCCAACAACAACTATCCGTATGTCAGTGACTGCGAAGGCTTCCACAAAGCTTATGGTGGTTTAAATCATTTTCGCGCAGAGCTCTTCGCTGATACGACTACGTTACGAGGACCAAATCTTCGGCTGGGTGCCAAGGACATCTTTTGGAGCCTGAGTGGTCCTTTTCCGAAGGTACGTCGTCACTTCGCTTGCAGAGGCAGAAGTAGAATGGAGCTTACAAAGCAGCAGTATTCCAGACGATACAAGCAGCCCGAAAAGTTCTCAAGCCGTAGCTGGAGGGAGACGGATTTTCAAATAGAGCCAGATATTCAATTTACTCATATCTCCGTTGTTGCTAGCCTTTCCCTATCTATATGATTTCTACGAATCCAAACGTCTATATCGCTCATCTAATACTCCTCCTTAAACACCATAACCCTCTCCCTGCCCTTATCATCCACCCAACATCGAAACATGCCCCCACAATTAAAATCATACACAACCTTCCCGACTCCCTCAACCATCTCAATCCCAATAATCCCGCCTTCCCCCTCCCCACCCTTACCCCATCGATCCCCGGCAGATTGCTGCAACTCCCCTCCAGGCCCCGCAATTTGCGTCACCGCAGAGGAAAGAGATCGATTAGGGGAGAAGCGAGCAAGAGCGCCGGCTGTTCTTGCTGCCGCGAGCCGAAGGAAGGAGTCACCATTGCCTGTGCCTGACACAGCTATGGCTCTGATGGTGGTGCTTGATGATTTCTCGTCGCATTCGTTTTCTAACAGTCCAAAATAACCCGCAAGCCCAGGGAGGCACTCTCCCAAGACCTGCTTCACGCCATCGGGAAGCATCAAAGCTATCGGCGCCCGCACCTGCGGCTGTTTGTAGATCGTCGCCCTCTGAACCTCCCACTCCTCGGCCCAGAATCCCGCCCCAATTGTTGGCGTATCCCCTATCCTTCCACTCAGCTTATTCGTCAAGCCCCCCGTACTCGTCGCCACGCAGATCGTCCCATATCGATCCAATGCCACACAACCTACCGTGCCCTGCGGCAGATATTCACCCTCAGCTTCCCCCTTAAGCCCCCTCTTATGCTCATTCCAACGCTTCTTCGTCCAGAAATATTCCTCGTCTACCATGTCCAGGCCCCATTCCTCTGCTAAAGCTTCCAGGGTTGGGCCTCCAAGGACGCAGTGTCCTTGCGCACCTCCTGCACCGCCAGCAGGGTCACCGTCGCCACCACCGTTACCCCCGCCGCCGCCGTCGACTTCGCCTCTGATGAGCATTTCTCGGGCTAGTCGGATGGGGTTTTTGACTCGTTTGAGGAGGACGACGCCGCAGCCTCGTTTTCGGTAGCCTTTGGAGACCATGACCTGCTTGGTGTCAACATGTTCTTTGCATTGAAAGTTATATAGATTTTGTAGGAGTATGACACAGAGCCTAAGGACAAGGTTTAAGCCTTACAATAATGACAAATTTGAACATCGCAGACTTTGACCTTCTAAAAAGAAATATGATGTGCAAACTCCGACATAAGATTTTCCTGTTATCTTGAGAAGCCAACACCTCGCTCACAATTACCTTACAATCGCCCAAAACTTGAAGCTACATGTCTCTAATAGGAGCAACGAAATGCGGAAAAGCTGAACAGATAAAGTATGCATGAACAAACCCCCAAGGTCCAAATCATCCCGTAAAACCCAAGACACAGAAAACCGCAATCACCAATATAACAAAATCACGAAAAGTTCACTTGAATCCCCCCAAAAACCAAGGAAAACACCACTCCCCAATCAAAAACAGCACCCGAAATCTCACTCACACTCGCCTCCAACTCAATCCCCCCCTCCCGCGTAAACACCGCTCCGCGCCCACAATTGAACAGCTCATTATCCTCCAGCAGAGCCACCGCATGCGCCGCCGCGTCCAGCGCACTGGCGCCCTTTTCCAAGAGCCTGCGCGTCGAGCGGTTGACCGAGAGGAGGAAGGAGGCGTAGAGGGCGTAGGCGGAGGGGGGGAGGTTGGCGCGGGTGATGTGGCCGGCGCCCCCGTGGAGGATGAGGCGGGGATGGGTGGGGGGCATTTTTGGGCAGGGAGGAGAGGAGAGGAGAGAGGAGAGGAGAGGATGGGAGGTTGGGGGCGGGTCGGAGGTGGTAGGCTTCCTTTTTGGGTTAGGCGATGGCCGGCCCTAAGGGTTTTGACATTTTCTCTGTACAGTATGACTAACTACCGTCTCAACGATCTAGTGCACCGAAGAGTATCCTCTCTTCACTTGCTTTAACGTATTCTTTGTATGCTCTTCTATCTAGTCTAGATAAAGGTTTCTAAGCCGTACGTCATTCATCGTAAGCGTTACCTCGAAAAGGTCTACATCTTTCCCTTCTCAATCTTCTCTTTCGGGGCTCCTGGACGTCCACCAAAGCCCCACCGAATCTGGTTTGCAACGTTGACTTGTACACCCAGTTCTTCGGCAAAGGTCCACACAAGGCCAGGGTTTTTCTGGAACATCCTACCAACAATGGCGACATCCAGGCCCTCTTCAAGTAATTGATTCGCTTGCTTGCCGCTAGTAATGCTTCCGACAGTAGCAACCGCCATCTTATCGCCCACTTTCTCTTTGATAGCTTTTGCGAAAGGCTTGAGAGCAGTCAGCCTAAATAGTTGAGCCTCGTTCGATCAGGAGAGAGCTTACAGCCTGATACCCTGGCCCGGTCTCTATCTTTTGCTTCGGGTGATTGCCGCCTGAACTAACATCCAGCAAGTCCACTCCTTTTGTCGTCAAGATTTCTGCTAATTTCACCGTATCCTCTACTTTCCAGCTCTCCATGCCTGGCTCATTTTCCAACCAGTCGGTGGCAGATATTCTGAAGAATACGGGCATGTCCTTGGGGACTGTCTGTCTTGTCAATTCCACAATCTCAAGGGTAAGCCGGATGCGGTTCTCGAAGCTGCCGCCGTATTCATCCGTTCGCTTGTTGCTGGCTGGCGATATAAACTCGTGGAGGAGGTAGCCACTGAGACTGTCAGGCACACAAAGAGTTGTTATGTCAAGTGGGAAGTTACTGTGCATTGTGAATCTCAATCACATCAAAGCCAGCGGTCAAAGCTCGCTTGACAGATTCAACCCATGACTTTTTAAGATGCTCAATGTCATCCTTGGTCATTGCTTTGGGTTTGGCAAGCCCTTCGTACGGGATATCGCTGGGTCCTAAGACGTTGTCGGGCCAGCCGTTAATATCCTTCCCAGCAACGGCTCCGTGACTCAACCATGGCGCGACTGTGCTGGCCTTTCTTCCAGCATGAGCAAGCTGAATACCGATGTTCTGACTCTGGCTGTGCGCAAACTCAACGATCCTTTTCAATGGTTCAATCTGAGAATCCTTCCACAAACCAGAATCCTCCGGTGTAATCCGGCCTTCAGCGGTCACGGACGTAGCCTCAACTATGGTGAGCCCTGGTCCCCTTTGGATAATACCCCCAAGATGGGCGAAATGCCATGCTGTGTGATGGCCATCCTCCGCTGAATACTGGCAAAGAGGAGACAGCTGTCCAGATGTCAGCTTTTTAAAACCGGGCAAGGGCACAAAAGCACAAAGGTCTGACCATGATACGATTCTGAAAAGTTATGCCCCTCAGTTTCAAGGGCTGAAAGAGCTTGGGAGGATGGGACCCATCTGGTTGGGGGTCGGAGGCAGTGCCAGCAGGCGGCCGCTGGAGAGGCGTATAATAGCTGATACCTGGAGCTGCTTCATTCTCCAAGCTCTGATGTGAGAGGTCTTGCTCCTTTGCCTCGAGGATGTTGTGATGGTGTTCGGTAGGCATATTGAGTTGAAGTATGTTTGCAGAAATGAAGTGTCAGATGGATTGAAAAAAACCGTCCATCAAGTTCTCTTTCCAGCTGCGACAGTTGCAATTCGGTTCAGGAGATGCCATCCATCTCATCCGCTTTGTTGATTACAAATAGAGGGTAACGTACTATACTAAAATACGTATAATTGATGTCGCTTTCCCTCCATCGTGCCGAAAGGGGCCACTACTAGGGTCTGCTCCACGGATGACGTGCACCAGTGTGCCGGCATTGATGTTAGGGCAAAGGAGAGAAAGGACTGGTTGGACCTGGAAATAAAGAGTTGGAGAAATCTTCTCCTGAATATCTCCAAATCTTCCAATCAGTAATGCTTCCATGTACTTTGAGTGGTTATGATTGCAGTCAGCCTTTGTTGAGTGAGTCAGATAGGGACTAGCATATTTCGGGCAAGCTTGCGGGGCAAAACGTCACCACGCAGCTTCCTCTCGTTCATCTATTTGCCTTCCGCTGAAACGTCTTCTCTCTGCTTCTGTATCACACAGATAGGATAACAAGAGATTCGTCCAAGAGGGTTTGCAAGTCACCAATCCAGTATCCCCCCAATGTCCGTTCTATGAGGGTTGACCCAACTATATCGGATATGTTGTCCGGTCCCGAAGAGTCGGACGAGCCTGACACCTCGTCACATGCTATACAAAACCTCCTTGCTGATCTGAATATGCCAGCCCCGTCTACTCAGTTCTCCCATGCACAACTACCGTTATGGACATTTCCTGCGTCAACCTCTTCTAGAGACATATCATCACCACACGTTGCCGAAACTACAAACCAGGGGTCTGTCTTCTCTTCACGTCCGGTACCTCGTGTCCATGCTGTTTCGGCACCGGATGTCCACTCAGCCTCCTCAAATCCTACCTCGCAGCAGCCCTCACAATTTACGACGCCGAACCGCTCAATCTTCTCCTCTGGACCTCCAACGTCTTCGCTATCTGCTAACACAGCCCAAGCGTCAATGAGCACCCCTCCGCCTGTGAGCTCTGCGCACCCACTCTCCACTCTTGCTGTCCCTTCTTCGACAAGCAATAGAAGATCCGTACACTACCAAAGCGATGTATCCTCCTCGTCCCGGAAGACTAGAACGACAAGAGTTGAGAAGGACGTCGACGACCCATCAAGTGTTGTAGAACCAACAAGATTGGGGGATAGGGGGGGAACAGGTACGCCGACAGCTCTGACTCGGCTCTTCACTACACCCGAAGTATCAAGTCCAACCTTGTCGCGGCATGCATCGTATTTTCGAACACCCAGCGGGACGGGATACACTCGAGCAATACTATCCGAAACAGCTCCCCTGCCAAGTCACCTTTATAATCGTGGTTTGCTGAATGGGAAACATTCGGATATAAAAGTTCATGCATTTGGTACGAAATATGCCCTGCATAGACTTTTACTTGACCGTGCCCCATTCTTTTCATCGGCTCTTTCTGAGCCGTGGTTCGAAAGTTCTTCGAACGACATCACCCTTCATCCAGATGACGTCGACTTCAACATTACGCAAGCTGCCTTTGAGCTAGCCCTGAAGAGGTTATATGGTTGTGGTATTGCTGCGGAAGAAGACAAAGAGGCCATTGGGCTATTTGCTACAGGGTGTTGGCTGGAGATGGCTGATCTAATCGATTCTAGTGTGAATGCGATTCTGCGTCAAATGTCACCAGAAAGGCTGGGATTGTTGATACGATTAGTCACGAGCAACTATTACGGTAAGCCTGGAGATCGAATCTTAGAATCCGCCAAATCCATGCTCTGCCGGGAAGGCTGGCAGATGCCCATAAGGTACTGGGACGCCATATCTGGGGAGATAGCAAGAGAGATTATCGGGGGTGATGGCTTTTTCGTGCCAGGAGAATGGGAGAGATGGGTGTTAGCAAAGAGGGTGCTGGATCGCAAGTTGAAAGTACGGGCTATCGAAGTCGGCCTGTTGGGAGCAAATGGGAAGTTCACACGTCCGCCACCTGATAATATAAACTTCTCCGCCATACGCTTTGACACAGTTTATCGAAATACCTCAGCTGTACCTGGTCGAAATATGCCAGAGGCTTACGACTCCTGGCTCGCTGTATATACCTCTCCTGACATCGCAGCTCTGCTTGTGCTTCTCGACGAAGGTATCCATTATATTCATCTAAGCTTTGAGCAACTCCAGGATATTCGAGAGCGGCGTGATGTGCTTGGGCTCCCTGTCATGCCCGAAAAGGTCATCTCGAATGCGTTATGGATGTCGATGGAGTTGCGCCAAAGAATCGTCAATGCAAAGGAACTTGATATGGAACTTGGTCTGGCTTACAGATCGGAGGAATCTCTTGAACAACCTGCCCCTGACAGTGCAACTCTCATCAAAAGTTCGAATAGCACTGGCGATGCACGTGGTAAAGGTAAGCAAATCGAGTTAGTACAACATGAAGATGAGGAGGATGAAATGGACTCTGGTAGCTGGGACGGCAATGGTAAGCCTCGAAAATTCTGGATTCCTCATGTCGACCACACGTCTGTATCAGGTGGTAATCCGGAGTCCATCGTCGCCACTACCTCTCGCCCGCACGTAACCCGCCATTTTTCGCAGCTTTCCAATACTATTGATCCTCAAGATGTGCAGTGGGCTTCAGACTTCACCGCGTCGATGGCGGAGCGACCGCAAACTCCAGGCCGTTCCCATCAATCTGAGCCTGTCCAGCCCATCCACTACACGCATTACCCCCCCTTCCGCTTTGCAGCAGAATTTCCTAATCCAAGGAACCTCAAGGAGAAAAAGCGTGTCTACTCTAGAACCGTCTGGTACGCCGGTAGTCTTTGGAACGTCTATATTCAAAAGGTTGAAACAACGAAAAATACCCAACTGGGCGTCTATCTTCACCGCGCGAAGGAAAAAGAAGGCCACGAAGACCTCCGTCATGGTTCCGTAGACGAACGCATCGGTCAGGTTGAAATGCTCATGCGCCGAAATGAGCGTCAAAACCGCCGACAGACGCTTGGTGAACCTCGAGCGGATCCTGACGAAGACACGAGCAATTCCAGTGGCGATCCAGACGCCACGCTCGTCCCAGGCAACCCCAATCCTGCAGATTCCCTGCGTGTTACCGCTTTAAGCAATCTCCTACGCGGCGACGGCATTACCAAGTCATCCCAGTCGCCTGGTACCCTCACCCTCGCCAATCTCCCAGACCGCGCCTACAATGCCGCAGCTCTCAACTCGGATAATGACGACAACGACGACCCTATTGACAAAGCCGGTAAAGACAGAGTCCCCGCGTTACCCCCTTATGTCGATGGCCGCCCGACCATCAAGACTTATTTCAAGATATATTCGCCGTCTAAGGGAGGGAGGATGTTGAGTCTTTATGAGAGCGCGCCGGATCATTTCAATTTTAGCCAGAGTTGGGGTTGGAAGAGTAGTACGATGATTTTGGACGATGGGCTGTTGGGGTACGAGGATGTGGGGGGGAAAAAGGATGGCAGGTTAAGGTTTATGGTTGTTATCGGTATGTTCTTGCTATCGATGGTGGTGCCGATGAGACGGCTGCTAATGTCTACGGATAGGCAATGTGTGATGAAATCCTACGATTTCGCCGACTGAATGGTTGTGATATGAATGAGTCTCGGTGGTTTTTGAGCGTTTCAGCGATTGCTCTCTAGCTATCCGTGTTAGCGTAATGAGCGAGTTCGCGAGCGTGCCCTCAGTCTTATTCAAGCGAGTTTTCGGTCAACGATTCTTGGTAAATCTGGGCTTTCGTTGGAGATGACCGCCGTCAAAATGGCGAAGTAGCAAAGCTATTGTTCGATTCATTCCAACTGCTATCTTGCATCCAAATCTCTTCTGAACCCGGTGTAGCAAGGTGTTGGGTAGGAGGGGGGAACCTCTCAGGTTGTGGAACCAAACAATCCCTCTTGGCCCGATTCTATCCCCCAGGGCAACGTGTACTGTGTGCGCAGGGAACCGCCGACACCACGGTCACTGACCTTTGAGATTACAGCGGGCGAGATTATGCGAAACGGACATCGTCGAAGCGCGCAGATTAGTTTCTGTCCCAACAGGCCTCGCACGCACTCGGCTCGCAAAGCGCTGTCCTAAATTACCAGGTCCTTCCCTGGAAGCCATGCTTTGCTCTTTAATGACACGATATATATACACAGCACCGGTTAAAGAGCTTGTCCGTGCAACCACTCCCCTCATCCGACACCACCATCTCACTCCTCATCCCTCTCCAACAAGCCCCTCTCCTCTTCGCTACCCTTATCCGCCTTCCTCTTCCTGCGCCGCCTCTTCTTCTTCCCACTACTAGTCGGCTCCTCTGAGCTTGGTTCCGGCCGCCTGTTCTCCTCTCTCTCTTCTTCTTGGCCATATACTCTCGCGCCCCCGCTTCCGCTGTCGTCAGAGCTGCTTGTGGTTTCTAACACGATCTTTTTGATGCCGTCTCGGTCGATAATGTTCTCGGTAATGCTTCCGCTGCGCACGGCGCCGCGTTTTGTTCTTGGTTGTGTGGGAGAATCTCGGGACTGGAGGGAGCCAAGGGTAGACTGGGATGTTGGGCGCGATTTTGAAGTAGAGGGTGCAGGCCGTCTATTCGTGGGGGTGTCTTCGTTCGATTTAATAGGCGTTGAAGGGTCGTGGTCAATTTCAGAAACCGATTGGTGGCCTTTGCTTGGAGTCTTGGGCCGTTTGGAGTCCGGGGGTGTGGAGCCGATTGTGCCGTATCCAGCTTGGAGAGCTAGAACACCATCTTTGGCGTCTTTGCCGGCGGACTGGAGTAAGCCGGCACCGACGCCGCCCTGGGGCGCTGCGGGCGCCGTAGACATGGAAAGGCTCCTTGGTGTTTCTGCAGAGTCTTGGAGTTTTGCTGTATCCGGAACAGAGTTTCCGCCGCCAGGTTTTATTTTGACGGTGTTGTAGCGAGTCTGTCGGGGGCGACTGGCGAGGTTGGAAGGGCCAAGGTGCTTTAGATGGTCGCGGTCTGTTAGCCGTTTTGGAGTGCTCTGATCAGAAGTGCCAGTGGCGCTGGAGGGGCGGCGGAGATGAGGAGGCTTCTTGGGGGAAGAGTTAAGCTCTGGATGGTTACCATTGGCTTTGACTGTCTCAGAGGTGGCGGTTCGGCGGAGCGCATGATGTTGCATTTTCTGGTCTTCGTCGAGGTCGATGAGGTTTTCTTCATTGGTGGCAAGCGCGCTGCCAGTGGCAACGACTTCGCCTCGAGGTACCCTTGATCTTGGCGCCGGCTGCATACGTCTGATGGCTTTGTGGACGTCGATATAGACGTCGGATTCGTCTATGATCTCCCTATAGAATTGTTAAGCAAGTGTGGATTTTAGGGGACAAGCTGGTACGTACTCGCCAATGAGCTCTTCGATAACATCTTCCAAGGTGACCACCCCCAAAGCACCGTGGTCATCACCAGGAAATTCTGAAACTAGTACCATATGTGACTTGCCTTCCTGGAAGAAATTGACAATATCCAGACAGCTTGTCTCAGCTCTTGTCTCAGGCAGCGTAGCTAACGCGAAATCTCTCACACGTTTGCCATCTTCCGGATCATAAGTGATGAGTATCTTGACCAAGAGCATTCCCACATAGTTCTTGTTGTTTCCGGGCTCATAGATGGGTATTCGAGAATAGCCAGCGCCGAGAATGATGTCCATAGTCTCCTCGTTCAAAATGGTGTCTGCGGACATTGTGAACACATCTTCCATTGGTGTCATAATGCTTCCGACAGTCTTCGCTTTCAAATCCAGAACAGCACTGATTATGGTGACCTCATCCTGATTCAATTGCTCACCAGCGGCACCCAAAGTTTTGTGCAGGGTGACAAGCGTCTTCAGACCCGCCTTTTTATACGTAGTCCCATGATCTTCTCCCAACAATTTGTCAAGTAACTTTGCGGTAGGCCATGCCACTGGCCCAAGTATGTACATAAGGACCAAGACAAGAGGAGACATCCAAGCACCGATGGGAAGGCCGTAGCGAACGCAGATTGACTGAGGGATGATCTCTCCGAAGATGACTGGAAGGACAACAGTCAGTATTCCCATAGTGCATTGTATATGGCAAGTCCGTACCAATCATGACTGTACTGCCGAGGACAGCCTGCCATCCGCCACCGAGAGAGCGGTCGAGCACAAGAGGTAGGGTTTCGTTGGTAATGACGTTTCCAAGTAGTAATGTTACCAGGACCCAATGCTTGCCCCTCTCCAGCAATCTCAGTACCCTGGCGGCATGTTTCTTCTCAGCACCTTCTCCAGATGTCTTGACGACTTGCAGGTATATTTCGTCCTAGCGGGCAATAAGCATTATGCCACGAATATTGGTCAGTCGCTCACCTGTCCCATTAGTGCGATGGTCAGGCCCGCAAAGGCTCCTCCAAGGAGTACCAGGCCCAATGCCACTGACAAGTAGATCCATAGCTTGGGACTTTCTGGTGACATGGCATCTTTGGTCTTTGCTAGGTTCGAGAATGGTATGTAGCCAACAGGAGTAGCAGCTAGAAACGGTAGGTTCATCATCCCAAACGTGAGAAGCTTGGCCGCAGATAGGACTATAGGTCTCGATCGAGCAAACCCGTTGAACGAAGGTGATATGGGACGGCCATGCTGGATAGCACGCGTTGACTGCTGTGTAGCCGACATGTGCAGGTAAGCGGGGGGTTGGGGAGGTCAGACACAATCCCGTAACAGTAGATGGTTTATCGATATCAACTCATAGCAAGTAACGGATAAGGACTAGATCTTTCCGCAGATTTCATGAGTACGGAGCATCCAACAATGGCGGATGGTTGTGAGATTCTGTTTGCACGACTTGACAGAAGATCCTGGTTGAGAGCTTACGTAAACCCATCGAACCAATCACAACCCATATTTTTGCGCTAGTGTCAAACTGCCAATCTGCCCAAAAAGGGGGAGGAAGGCTCAGGAAGGGAGCACCAAAGAGCAGTGAAAACATCACTTCTACGGACTACGATTATGCCAAGGAGTTCTCATCAGTCCATCAAGCAATCAATACACAGTGCACATATCACCATCCACTTAGTCTGACAGATTGCTTTTCGGAGAAACAGCGATCCCGTCCTTTTGCTGCATTGTCCACAATTGACTTTGGTCCAAGGCAGTCAAACCATCTCACAAGTTACCCAACCTCTCAGAAAGATTGTGAAGACTGAGGTGCCCATTTCACCGAGAGCATTTGAGATAAGCCGATTTTTGATCGATAACCTTCATATACCTGGAGCTAGATATGTCCAAAATTCGGAATTATTGCTTACTACAGCCGAACCTTCCCTTTTAAGCCATGCAGAATTTGCCCACCCGCCAGCACCACGCTCAAATCGCAGATTCAACCACAAATACCCTAAAGCCGCCCATGCTGTTGAGATTCATGAGTTAGCTTCGCTGTTCTTCGATAGCTCCATAAAGCCCTGGAAATATGCTTACCCTGGCTTTGAAAACAGTTATCTTATCATCGTAAAAGAGGATTTCCCTCAATTTCAGTTTCGGCGGGGTTCTGCCGCTTTCTGATACTTCATCGTCGTCCGAGTCTTCAATGATGCCTTCTGCGACATCGGAATCTGTTCCGTCGGAATCTAAACTGGGAGTGGAGCCTGTCGCTTCATTGGTATCATCCTGTTCGTCATCGTCGGCTTCGTCGCTGTCTTCGTCGGTATCGCCTACACCATCTGGTCCAGCGTTCGCAGAACTTGTCGCCGAGTCATGGAACGTCGACTCATCGCGGTTCCTGTTCTCTAGAATCTCGAAGCACTTGTCCGAGATCCCCATGTAGCAAAGTTCGATCTCAGGCCGCAGCGCGATAATGTCCACAATCTGCAATGCCAATTCTTTCGGGTCCAAGTGACCGCCATAAACATATTCTGCTATATAAGGTACGTACAGCGAGCGTAGGTGTGATAATTGAGGCAATCTCTGAAGGAAGAAATGCTGCACGTATAATCAGCTACTGAACTCCACCTTGTGGGCGGCAGGAGCAACTGTACCCAGTCCTTGTAGTCAATCGCCATTGCTATTTCCTTCAGACTACCCATCTTCCCACTTGTTACAAAAGTCAGTAGCTCTCGGTTAAACATCCATTTTCGCCATTTCTGGCTACGCGTCCTAGTATCCGCAGTTCCGGCAGCACTGTCAATGAGTATTTTCTTGAGGCTTGCACGATGACGGCGTATGGGACCGCGGTAAATCGCTTCAACTGTGACTGGGGAAACATATTTGGAGACATTCGCGCGAACCGCTCCGCCTTCTTCTTGGAAAAACATCCATTCAAGACTATTGGGAGCCAAAGTCTCTTTGAGGAATGAGATTAGAGAGGGCGAGACTTGATCGGTATGTATTCTTTTGAGGTTCAGACTATAAGTGAGAGCCGTATAGACACCTGCATTCCAGGCGGGCGGGTGCTGTGGTGTGCATTCTGAGGCTGAATTCGAAGAAGCTCGCGAATGCTTGAAGCTCGACCTAGGAGTGTACGTCCGTCTCAGAGCCTTCCACAAGCCCTCATGCCCGTCACATTGGAACAACGTCAAGGAGGTCATCATTGACCAGTCTATCGTCTTTTGGAGGACACGAACATCCAATAGTACGCGCTCTAATTCAAGAATCTCGAGACGTAGCAACTTTGTTTTAGATTGAGCGGAGGTTTTTGGTAAGACTGCTTTCAACGCTGCCTTGCTCCATTGTGGTATTTCCAGCCCTTGAGGCACCGGCTGACTTTGCCGATTGTCAAAATCGATTGGACAAGACGTCCTTGTTGGCAGATCATGAGGTGACGGCATCGGTAATGGGGACAAACCCGAATCTGTTGAATGAATGATTGCTTGATTTGGTTCTACGGCACCTCCAGGTAGAGACGATGTCAGAGGATGCGAGACAGCTGATTCCACATCCGGATTATCGTTTGAGGAAGGACTCGATTTAGGTGCAGTCTCGGGTGACACAACGGCCGTGGCCTCGTTCCCACTGTCCGTGTTGGCCGGCTTTAAAAAAGGTTCAGTATCTCCGTTGGCGGTATTAGGAGGATTTCTGTCAGCATAACAATCGTAAAACCTATTCACTAACACGGCGAATTCGCCTCCAGCCTGTAAATTTCTGGTTGTGTTGTCCTCGTTCGAAAGTGTGTTCCCTACGCTACCGCTCTGCGTCGAGACCCAGCCAGAAACACGAACATGCGATGCAATTCCTATACGAAGCTCTCGTATCTTATCGAGTGAGCGCTCAAGGAGCATGCTCAGTTCGGCAAGGTATGCAATCTCATCAATGTTTAAAACACACAGGCGCCTCAGGGGCGAGATGGTAGAGAAGTTTGGGCGTTCAATGTGACGATAAGACCATTCGACTCTTGTCAGAGCTGACGTTTCAGTGACGGTAGGGTTAGGGCTGGGAGCAGTAGAAGTTGATACAGCCCCAACGGCAGCTTGAACAGGCTGCGTCACAATGTTCGATTGTGATGTTCCGGCTATGGGAACAACTCCCCTATTGTCATGTAATCGTATCCACAAAGTATCCAAGCTAGACTGTCGACCATGCTTATAATCGCCTAATGATGACAAGGCAATCCATACGTCCCGGAGAATCCCCGTGGGCATGTCCCAGATGAAGGTCTCCAGGTTGGGCATTCTTGCAATAGTCAACGCGACCAGAGTACCAAGCATCTTACCACTTTCCTTAGTGATGAGGTATTCTTGGACCCATTCAGGAGGTCCATTGCCCAAAGAGAACTTCCGTGTGAACTGGGAGAAGAAGTTTCCCCTTCGAAGCCTTCGATTTGGTTTGCTTGGCTGCATGTGCGCACTGTTCAGGTAGTTCACCATTCCGCAGTGATTACAAGTGTAGCTATGGTGGGATCCATGGCAAGATTCATTATGGCAGCCCAGGGCATTATCGAAGAGGTCTTCTCTCATCACTAGAGTGGCCAAACCATATGTCAGGGCATCAACGCCATTCCGCGGCTCTACTGTGATCTGGGCATCTGGCCAGACAATATCAAATCGTGAGTAGATGTGAGGTATAACAAGGTTGTGCAGAGCAGAATGCGTCAACGCAAGGGACGTAAGATCGTTGGTATGCGTGACCTGTAGAGTTGTCAGTTAAATTAGAAATGATGAACTCCTAGGACGTTGGCCAGACCTCTTTGATAATGTCTTTAAGTACGTCCATGGGCAAGTCAAGTAACTGAAGCGGGCCCTTCCTTTTTTTCTCCGCAACACTTGCTGACATTTCCTCCTTCTCCCGTAGCCTCCTCGATAATTCAGACATTGTAGCTCCATATTTATGACTCTCGTCAACTTTTACAGCATCGTTCTTGTGTGATATCAAGGTCGAGGATGGGAGATCATCTTCGTTAGGCATGCTAGCGTTGCCTGACGCTGAATCGTTGGTTGGATAGGAAGCCATATTGCCTGGTTCAACTTAGATCGGGAGCGTATTCTAGGAGTCTCTGGGTTGGCCTGCAGAAGTCTAGACCGATTAGAGAGAGAGCGAAACTTTTTCACAGAACTGGGGCCCTTGTGGAAGGTCTTTCTGGGCCATCAAAGCCCACCGAGAAGCGACACTTCATCGGCAGTGAAGAGTTTCCTGAAACGCTCTCATTCAATATCTCGGCTGTGACAGATATGATTAATATCGGCTCGGTATTTTCTGTGACCTAAGAGAGCTTCGAAGAATCACTTGAAGACGGCCTCGAAGGGCTTTCAGGTAGCACATGTACCTATCTATTCGAATAATGGCCCGGCAACAACCTTAAAGTATGATAGCCGAGCACTTTGAGAGCTGATCCTTGCAATCGATAGTCCTAGGGCTGACTATACACTCACTTCACTGGCCAGAACGTCAGGCTCCCAACTGCTCTCCTTGTTCGATGGTAAGTATATATATACAACTTGGCAGAGATATGTGTTGGTTAAAGATAACTTCTTTCACGTCTGAAAGTCGCAGTTGTATAGCGAATGGTTGGGAATACTTCAGCTCACTGCTATCACTTCCGTGCTCACTAAGATCTAACTCGACACATCCACAGTCTTGTGTACATCATGATGTATAGATTTAAGCCAGACCTGCAGTCCCACCATATGAGGATCTAGGAGCTGGAAGCCCACCAGACCGAATGAACCCGTCCATCGCTGTCGCAAATGAACACATCAAGGTTGTCTGACTTGCGTGATATCGCTGATACCCTTGCCTCAGGCTGTCTGGGCGTATCAATCAGATCCCACTTCCCATTGCTGCTTGACCAATCGCTCTGCTGATCCCAAGCGGTATGGAACAGCTTATTATCTGCGCTGCAAGCGAACACCTCCAGGTTGGAAATTGAACGGGACAGCGTGGCGATTTGCGTACTGGCAGAGAACTTCTCAGTGCCAGGAACAGTGGCCCACTTGTCGTTAACGCCAGACCATTCTCCAGATGTATACCAGTAGGAATGGTAAACATAACCATCATTGCCAGCGATAAATACGTCCAGATTATCAGGTGAACGTGATACCGCCGAAATTTCCATGCCTGGCACGAACAAGGCAGCCTTTTTCTCATCTGAGGAAAACGCACCACCAATGGAGCCCCAGCCCTTCAGGCCTGACCAGCCATTGTCTTGCGTCCACCAGCTATGATTGACTCTCCCGTCATTGCCGACAACGAAGAGATCAAGGCTCTCCGGTGTTCGGGCGACTGCAGTGACTTTTGCGTTGGCCGGAACAGAATTAGATGGGAAGACTGGCCCAATATTGTTCCAGTCGCTCCAGTCGGCTGTTTCTGCCCACCATTTGCTGTACACATTCCCGTCGGCTCCAAACACAAATAGATCCAGCGTGTTTTCGTAACGAGCCAATGCTGCGACTTCCGCTCCTGAAGAAAAGGCCTTGCCGGGGTTGCCAAGGTTGCCCCAGTCTTTGTCGAGACCGCTCCAGCCATTGTCTGGGCTCCACCAACAGCTGCGGACATCACCATTACTGTCCACAACGAACAAATCTAGATGGTCGCCGTGGCGTGACACTGCAGAGACCTTGACTCCAGGTGGAAAGGAGCCACCACCGACTGAGCCCCATTTATCACCTTGGCCTGACCAATCACTCCCGGTGGCCCACCATGAACTGTATACTTTCCCGTCGTCACCAACGACGAAAAGGTCAATGTGGTCAGAATTACGTGACACTGGAGTAATGGGAGCGCCCTTTGGAAAAATTCCACCTATTTCTTGCTCGGTCCACTCGCTACCTGAATTTTGAGTCGCTGGGGTTGCCATTGCTACCTTTCGTGTGAGGTTACCTGTAAGACTGGGTTAAATACTGATATGAACCTCATGGGTTGCCGAGTTCGTCTAGAAATGGACCAAGAATTGCTTACAATGAATCTTTTACTGTTGAAAGAGTACGATCATCCTTTCAGCATGAAAGATGACCTACTTATACTCAGCTACTGGTACTCAGAATCTATCAATGCCGACGGCACAAGCCATTGGGCACCACGAGGATCTCCTGGCTAATTGTGGATCCGTGCAAGAATTGCAAAGCTGTGAGCCAAACTCTACATTGTGAAGGTCTTGTGATAGATATGACATGATGCCAAACCCTAAACTATGCCAGACTTGATGCTTCGTATGTGTTGTGTTGCAGTTGGGTAGGACTGAATCTTGGTTGGGTCCGGATATGCTCACCCATGCAATGGATACTCCCCCGAAAGGGTCCGAAAAGCCCGTTTGTCAGATCTTCAGATCCTGACGCTGTCGAGTTTAGCACGGTCGGCTGGCGTCGGGCATTTACGCATGCAATCGAATGGAGTTGCCATGAAAGCTTGCTCTAATTGATGCATGGTTTCTCTTAGGAGATCGTGGGTGAGAAGAGTATTCTAATTTGACGAAATGGTCTACAGCGATTCCATTGTTGGAAGGTGATGGTAGCCATCAAGTAGGGAAGGCATACCTAGATCCGGATCATACGCCTCCTGTTAAATGTGCACTATCGAGCGTTGAGCATCTTACTTGGCGCCGCGAGCTTCTCCGAAGAAGTGAACAAGTGGGGTAGGAACATTGGCGCTTCACCCATGCATGCGTAGCATCGTGGCTGTGGAAACAAGAGCTGAAAGCTGGAAATTTGTAGTCTGTAGTAAGACCTAGCATCAACGAGTCTGCAGGACTGAAGTCATGCATAGGAGTCGTAGAACTTATGATCCCGACATTGGATGAATAATGCTTGAGAGTTCTGACGACTTTCCTGATTGGAAAACCGGCGACCGGTAAAGGTGTGTAACAGAAAGATAAGTTCTTTCTGGCTATGTAGAAAAGACATCAAGTAAATCTGGAAGGCTCTTGTTCTTAGAAAAATGCTCAAGGAAAGATCACAACATCTGCGAGTACGTATCGACTCTAAAGCGGGAGCTGTTACGTGATCAGTAATAATTCAAGGTTGATCTTATGACGGATAGAGGTAGAACAGTGGTGAAGAAAAGGAAACAAATGGGATGCAAGACCAGGACTCTGCATCGTATGTTGCTGCATAACATTACATGAGAGATCGTTATTTGAGCGGGGAGACCCTAATTTCTGTTACCTTACCTGGCAGAGTACGATCGATGATAGCGCAATAGTATGCAGGAGAGCTTAGGGTTCTCTCCGCATCGTCCAACCTTGACTGCATCAAGGACGCTAATGTAAGAACAGAACCATGGATTGTGGAGTCGGCGTATTCCTTGTAGCGAAAGCATGTCCACATTTTTCTTCATGTGTTCCCACGGAGCTTCCAGGGACAATATCGATTCTCAATAGCTGGCCTGTAGAGGAGCCGAATGCAGGATCAGCAAGTGGACAAGAGGAACAAAGACAATAAACGAGCTAGGCACAACAAGATAGGTCGATAGAGATTATGTTTAAGGCTTCAACAGTTTCGCCGAATAGACCAGTAGGGCAAATGTTCGTTAATCTTCCGTTCGAGTGAGTGGAAACCAGCCTGTCAGATCCTGATTTCGTAACCTCACCAATCATATTGTACATGGAAACCTAACCAATGCCCTCCTGGTATCCTACCCCGTCACATGACTATACAGTAACATTCTATACCAGCACTTGGTTTACTTGGACCTATTCCGCATTTGAGGCCGGGTGTAATGCTTGAAACCATGCGAATCTTATTACCATCATAATCATCCTTCTTGTCGCACTTTGGACATGAGTCTTCGTTTGCCCATTTGCACTTGAGCCCGAGTGGGTTCCGAGCCCTCCCATCCTGAAACGAACGACAATTGCTTATATTTTTGCCTTCCCCGCAAGGATTCTTCAATTCGACCCAAAGATGGCCGCAAGAAGGGCTCTTCCAGAACTGGGAAGTGCACATACTTATATTTGGATACTAGAAAGTCAAGAAATTAGTGGGTCGTCAAATATAGAGAGCCAAATCAATTATGTTACCTATGATACTTACCGCTGGCAGGTCGAATGTCCGTGGCGAGAAGGGCAACAACAATTTCTAGTAATAGTAATCTTGACGATATTTCAGGCCACAGATAGTGTTTGGTTGGGAGGTTTGAATCTTGATAATGTTATCGATATTGCTTCTAGTTGGTGCGAAGCTTCTTATCTTGAAAGCACGAGTGTAGCTGGACGCTATCAAAGAGCCTAGGATAGGGAATGTTAGGAGTCAGAAGGAGGGCCGCAGGAGATGAAATATAGACATAATGGGCAGCAATACTCTTGACTGAAAAACGTTGGAGCTGATGAGTCGAGTTGTGGGAATGAATTACCTATGACATCTTGTCCACCATCCAAGAGGTCATGAGTTCCGGGAAGCACATTCACCACGTTGAAGGACTCAGCATGCGCGGGCGCAGTTGGCAGGGGCAGAGACAGCACTTCAAGCGCTTTCGTTGTTCCTATTGTGTCCCTGATTCTGTATCGCTTGCATAAGCTCGTAAAGTTGTCCGAGCTGCTGATCTGGACGGATATTTGAATCAGCACCTTTGGCATCGTCAATGTTGATGCTTGCATACCGCTCATTTTGTCGATTTTGCCTTTATCAATCTTCTCTCCTAGCCACGAGTCTCCTTCAATCTTCTGGGCGTACATTTGCCATTCAGTCAAGAAGCCAATCTATTACAACGACGAGTTAGCTAAGAGGATCAACCAATGCTTAAGATTTAGATTACAATGTGCATGGGGTTTTCGACGTTCTTATGTGCGCGAAACTCGCTTTTGATATACTCGTCCCCAAGAATTCGCATTTCCTTTGGTAGATACTTTCTGTGCGTTCGGAGCAATCGTCTGTACAGTGGAATTGGAGGCAGTAAAGCCATTGGAGCTGGTTTGAGACCTTTCGTCGATCCGACCGCCGTAGGCGTAGCCATCAGCCGCAGAGACACCCTCATTTCCCTATTTACTTCGAATTATAAGTGGTGTTTATTGTCGAAGAAGACTGCGCAATTTAGAAAACTGATCAATTGATGCTGATGCACTAATCACGAGAATGCATCTTGAATACTGACATCATTGGTGGATTCCGGGTATTCTAGGGGATCGAAAGTAGCGTCGCAGCCAATATATGAACCCTGCGTGCCTGCGTGCCTGTGTTTGAAATCTGCTGCGTTTACTCCATATTTGTCCTTTTATGGCAAGTTTAGTAGGACGAAGTGATGCTACCAACCCCTTCCACCTCTCATGTGGATTCGGATCGCATATATGAGCCAGCAGAAGACTCCTTTCTTTTCCTGGACACCCTCTCTTCTGCTGCTGAAACCGACTTTCTCAAGCAACGCTTTACATCTCAAGTAGGTGAACAGCAGTCACCTTCACCTCTAATACTTGAAATCGGCACTGGCTCCGGCGTTGTGCTTGCTTTCGTTACAGCTCACGCAAGAGTAATATTTGGGAGGGCAGATGTATTGACCTTAGGAGTCGATATAAATCGAATTGCGTGTGAAGCAACAAAGCATACCGTGGTTCAAGCTTGTGAAGAAGCTTCTGGTGGTACTGACGGAGTGGAAAGGCTATCCGATTCTGCTGTTCTCTTGGCTTCTCTGAATGCAGACTTGACTACCTCAATTCGTCCGGGAACGGTCGATGTGCTTATATTCAACCCGCCTTATGTGCCTACGTCTGAACTCCCCAGGCATTCCATTGCAGGCATTGGAGGTGAGGCACAAACTTCCGAGGTTGGAGGCAATGGTTTCGAAAATGACTCTCATCTACTCTCTCTTTCTTACGCCGGAGGCATTAATGGAATGGAAGTCATAGACAAGCTTTTGGTTCAATTGCCAAGCCTTCTGAGTTCTGCCCGAGGCGTGGCGTACATTTTATTATGCAAGCAAAACAAACCTGAACAGGTCTTACAGCGGGTTCGAGACTGGGGTCCAAAGTGGACCGTTGAAGTCGTCAGTCACTCAGGCAGAAAGGGGGGATGGGAGAAATTGCAGATTATCAGACTTTGTCGGGTATAGATATTGTACTTTGCATAGTAGTACTGACCAGTGTGACCTATTCCTCCATGAAATACGAATACCACGAATTTTCGAGGTCATAAGGGGACTCCCTTCGACCCCAAATAAATCCTGAGATTCTGACAACTGGTAGACCACATGACCAAAGGAACTCTATCCCTCCAGATCATACCTCGTGATCATTTCGCGAACTTCATTGCACTTTTGGAATGAGTGATCTCCATGTTCGCAGTAGACAACATCGTTTCATTGGACCTTTTTTCCTCACTGCTGCCTCTTCAACACTAAAAGCCCCTTCCTCCGCCTCTGCCCCTTCCACCTCTGAATCCTCCACCTCCACCTCCACCACCCCGCCCTCTACCCCTTGGTCCTCCCCTCCCTCCTCTTGCCCCTCGATCCGCTACCTCTTTCCTAGCCTTATTCTTGGGCTTTGGCGCGTCGTCAATCAAAAGTGTATCTAAAGGTAGGGAGTCGGGCAGGATGTAGTAGCGAATAGTCGAACCGCGAATATTTATCGTATCGAGAGATATCGGATCCCGGCCTTTGGGCGTCATCTTGACAGTACGGAGGGCGGTGTTCATTTGTGGGGAGACGGAAGTTATGGTGCCGTGCAGGATTGTGCCTAGTAATGGGCGTTAGACAAGAGGGAAAAGACGGAGGACGCTATTGGCGCTGGAGATCTTCTACCATTTTTGAGCTCAATCGTGACTGTTTCGTTTGCGCATTTCATAAGAAACCTACATCCAAGTCGAGCTGTCAGCCAGGTCTGTCGAGGGCGAGCCTTGAGTATTGGAGCTCAGCTTAGGAATCGCTGTAGAGGAGGATGGGGTATGCTGCTTACCTGACAAGTTTCATCGTGACGGTTCAAAAATTCAAACTTCCTCTAGGTTGGGGAGCACTTTGAGGCAAGTCTGGTGTTGAGTGCGAATTGGAGAGTCGTAACAAGCTCGACACAGGCGCACAAAACAGACCTCGCTAGCTTCTTTGAATGTAGCGCCTAACGCAAAGTTTATGGAAGAATCTTACAGTGATTTCATCAGATACGTAGACGACATTGAGTGATGGCGCTGCTCATGCAAAAACCAAGGTCTGATCTGATGCAATAATGTGAACGGTATTGAATAAAGGCTTCATTATCTGTATATGTTATAGGACGCCAGAACCCAGTCTCGGGTTGGACTTCTAGATAAACATAGTCTATGCCTTTACTCGAGCATATCTAACACCCGATAATAATAAGACATGAGTCGACGACCCCAGCCATTATCTATCTATCCATATCCCCTACTTCGTCAACCTTGTCCCACTCGCTATCCGTACTTAGTTCACCAGCAGATGCTTCCCCAAGGCTCCTTCGCTTCCGTAAAACTCCTTCAGCAGTATCCGGTGCTATCCTCCCTTCAGTCCTGGTCCCCGCGTTCGCACTCTTACTCCGGCCTTCTGTTCCTTCCGTCTCGGTTCCGCTGTCGTCTGCTCCTGCATGATCCCGCTCGTCTCTAAGCTCTTTCAAGCGTTGCGCTTCCTTCTCCTTGGTGGTGGCTGCTTGTAGCTCTGTGACAAACCAGTTGATGGCCCACCATAATCCTGCGCTCAAGAAAGAGAGGATAACGAAGTGTACGCTGTATGTTGCGATAAGAAGGACGAGGAGGACGCATTGTAAAGCGGCGAAGGAGACATTTGTCGCAACGATTAAGGAGGGTGTTGGACCTGGTGTAAATATAGAATTGATAAGGTTGGTCAGAAAGGTTGCCATCGCAGATGTTGCGGCGAACCCCCACTTGAGGAGAGAACTGATCACGGACGTGGTGCCCTGTTTTGGTCTGATTGCTCTAGATGCCGGAGTAATATTGACAAACGTCAGAGTGGATGTATGGCCCTGAGAGAAAGCAATAGCCCAAGCTCACTAGATCAAAAAATAGTTGCTCGACTCAGTGGAAAGTCTGAGTACACGATATCAATCAAAGAATATACGTAGTAGATTGGGGCCTGGAGTAGGGTTGACTTGGAGGGGCTACCTAAGTATCGAAATGGGAGGCACTGACTCAGCCCTACTCACCTGATCCCATGGCGACAACGGCAGACCCCGTCAGGTGCTTTGAGCTTCGCAACCACGGGAGCAGAGCAAATGAGAGGACATCATTCGAATCCTCCTGAACCTGAACTGAGAGAGGAGCCATGAAGCAGTGTCAGGGAAATCAGGTAATCATGACATGGCATTTCGATTTGACATTTGGTGCTACCATGGGCGGGGATCACAAGTCGCATGACCTATCATGTGCATTTAGAACGTTTGATAGGTTATTCTCAATTTCTCTTCAACCTATTCACCAGGCCCCATTTTCTCGATCATGGCTCTCAATGTTGACAAAGCAGAAGGAAATGATCTTCTAGCGAACAATGGCAATGTCTCTGTCCAGCATACAGAAGCTATATGGGGAGATCGAGAATCATATGGCCCTTCGGGTTTCAAAGGGCTATTTGCGAATTACTACATCTCATTGTGTGCAGCTTTTGCCGCGGTAAGTGAATCTTCAGATACCATGAACCCCCATCTAGGTAGAGATATAAGCCTTGGGATATGTTTTAGAAGTGGTTATCTGCAAACATGTTCCATGGCTTCTTGAAAGTGTGATGCTAACTCCGAACTTCCTCAAAGATAGGGGGAATGGTCTTTGGGTAGGTCTGCTGCTTCAAATTGACCGTGTGGTTCAATCAGACTATTATAGACGAACCATCCTATGCTTGCAGGACAATGATACACTTGATGCAGTCGCTAAACCAATGTCACAGATATGATCAAGGTGTTGTATCGATAGTTCTCGTCATGCCTCAATTTCTTGCACGCTTCACGAGGGTCTCGGAAACGGCATCTGGGGCAGGCTTCTGGAAAGGACTATTGACTGCTATGATCGAGCTGGGTGCATTTATCGGGGCTTTGAACCAAGGTTGGGTTGCGGGATAAGATCTCAAGGAAGTACTCAATTGTTGTGGCGGTGATCGTCTTCACAGTTGGTTCTGTGTTGCAGACTGCAGCAGTAGACTACTCGATGCTGGTGGTCGCGAGACTGATTGGGGGAATTGGCATCGGCATGCTCAGTATGGTAGCGCCGTTGTACATCTCCGAGATTTCTCCTGTATGTTGCCCTCCTGTATTATTCAGTCTGATAACGTGGCAAAATAGGGATGTTGCTGACACCACAATCAATAAAGCCAGAAGTTCGTGGTAGTTTGCTGGTATTAGAAGAATTCAGTATCGTCTTCGGAATAGTCGTTGCATTCGTATGAACCTACGACTACCGAAAGAGAACATTCTGGACTAATATCTGTCAGTGGATTACCTATGGCACTCAGTACATTGCCGGAGAATGGGCTTGGCGGCTTCCGTTTCTACTCCAGTTGATTCCTGGACTTGTGCTTGGATTAGGCATATTGTTCCTTCCATTTTCACCTCGATGGCTTGTATCGAAAGGTCGTAATTCCGAAGCATTGCAAACTCTCAGCAGACTACGCCAACTCCGCACGACGGATCCGCGAGTCCAGCAGGAGTGGTACGAAATTCGAGCCGAGGTTACCTTCCACCAAGAGATTAGTGCCTTGAGACATCCCAATCTACAAGACAGGACTGTGTTAAGCCGCATCAAGCTTGAAATTGCCTCCTGGACTGACTGTTTCAAGCGAGGCTGCTGGCAGAGGACCCATATTGGAATACTTTTGATGTTCTTCCAGGTAAAGCTCCGGCACTTGCCACCCCCATGTAAACGTCCTGACTTATGGTGAAGCAATTCGTAGGCATCAACGCACTCGTGAGTCCTGCTTGCAAGAGCTGATGCCATGCAATGCCCAGAAGACTAATCGTTCCGTAGATTTATTATTCACCAACGCTGTTTCAGACCCTTGGGTTGAACCATAGCATGCAGCTCATCATGTCAGGGGTTCTAAACGTCACTCAGGTATGATGATAGGGTTTCTATCCATCCATCCAACTAATTAAAACCAGCTTGTTGGTGTACTCACGTCGATTTGGACAATCGATGGGATTGGACGACGACCAGTTCTTCTTTGGGGAAGTTTTTTCATGACGATTGCTCACCTGATAATTGCAGTACTGGTCGGCAAATTCTCACGTGATTGGCCTGCTCATCGCACAGCGGGGTGGGTCGGTGTTGCATTCGTAAGCATTGTCGAGTAGCAACGTCGAAGGCTTCTTCTCTGATGGCTATGCAGCTGCTGTTTTACATGCTTAGTTTCGGTGCGAGTTGGGGCCCGATACCGTGGGCAATGCCCAGCGAGATGTGAGAACCCTATGGATGTACTTGTTTCGAAATCTAAATTTGACATCGCCAGTTTTCCTTCATCACTGCGGGCCAAAGGCGTAGCGCTTTCAACGTGTTCAAATTGGCTCAATAACTTTATCATCGTGAGTTAAGGATCTCTCCACTGCGCAAACCGTATACTAATCACTTCGGTAAGGGACTGATCACTCCGCCACTTATCCAAAATACTAAATTTGGAGCTTATGCCTTTTTCGCCATCTTCTGCCTCTTGTCCTTTGTTTGGACATATCTTTTCGTACCAGAGACCCGTGGAAAGACGCTGGAGGAGATGGATAGTGTCTTCCGAGATGTTGCTAATGAAGAAGAAGAGGCAAGGAGGAAGGCAATTGAACGCGGCATGATTGCCAGCGCTGGTCAAACAAGTAGTGGTGAAAACATCATGGTTATGACTTCGGCAAAGCATTGAATAGCCACGTGTGATAGGATAAAGAATGCGTTTCGTTATGGCGTGAAACGATGGGCAAAATCAGTAAGTACCGGATCAGTGGCAATGAGCCACGACTGGCAGATTAGAAAGCAGAGCAGGATGCAATCAGTATTGTCCAAGTTTCAAATCTGCTTTTTGCGGTCGTGTTCGAGTCCGACTAGCGTATAAGCGATAATTTCGATGACTGAACGAGGACGCATTTACGCAAATCCGTAGGGAGTGGTGATATTGAAATCAGTCGGCTTGTCGAAATCTACTATTGTTATTTCTTGTTTTGATAGGCTTTACATTTACTTGTCTGAGTTACGGTATGAAGAGATGTACAATAAGAAGAACTTCAAAAGGAATGATAGGAAAAGGAACAAGCTCAACAAAGTTGCCAGTGATTTCATCAGCAGCCTGATAGTGATCTCGGAATAAGAGCCATAGCGCCTTGTTTTGCTTTACGGATGGCAGTTGTTTGACCCTGAGATATTCTCGTCGATGAGCCGTCAGCTGCTTTAGATGATAAGACAGGGCTGCATCAGCCCTAATCCTTCCGGCAGTCCTTTCACACCGTTCAGGATTGCTCTCGGAAGGACTGGCTCTGCTGCATTTGCAATTGGGAACCTCAAACAAGCGGTCAAGGATCTCTGCCTTCATAAGTACATCTGAGTTTTCAGCTCCGAAGCAGTGCTGCAGCTCAGAACATGTACTCGATCGCTGTTCAACCGCTCAAAGTGGACGGTACATGCGTGAATTCCAGCGATTTCAGGCAACCAAGCAGTGAGAATAGGGTTTCAGCCAACTAATAGAGTAATTATGATACTAAGGAGTTCCAAGCGATCCGGATCCTCCCACGGTGCTAAGACTTAAGAGTTGTCCTACTACTCATGAGACAGGTGTAGTCACGTACCTAAGGTAGTGACCAGCCAGCAGGACCCGCAGCCTCGAAGGATTCAGGATCCCTTGGCGCGGGATGGTTCCGTCTGCCACCAACCTGCATTTGTGGAGTATCGGTGACTCAAGACGTGCGCATATGGGTGAGAGTCATGTTATCTGCTTAAGTTAGGAACGGAATGGTGGCTAAGATTGACGAGCAGAAGGGGAGGATATACCTATAGGGAGGCTACAGTACGAGTAAGATTGACGCTGGCTGCGACGAGTTCTCGTTGGCGGCGGCGGCGGCCAAAATTAGAATGTTCTAACGCTGGCGAGAGGCGTGAAGGCGTCTGAGCCTCTTGTAAGTTGAAACTTCACCGCCCACTTTCTCCCTTCTCCACACGTTATTTCCCAAGATACCTTACCCCCCGTACCTGGATCTTGTACTGGGAGTAGTCTGGGGACCAAGTTACGCACGAGAAGCACATTTAGCATCTCGGCGATCGACCATCAGCTTTTCCATGCTAATGCTGTAGATCGTGTCAGCGAGGAAGAATGCCTTGGGCAGAGCGGGTCTCCCGGTCTACTGCTGCTGCTGAATGGATCAGGTATAGTGCCATCTCTAGGTACGAGTACCGATCAGCTTCGTTAACTCCAACCACATCTCAAAACATCTCCCGCAGGAGTTCCCTATTGCGTATTGTTGTTGCGAGTACTAGCTACGTAGTCTACAGTACTCGGCTCTCCCCCTCGGTATCGCTACGGCAGCTACTCGTACCTTACGATATTATCATCCTGGACCACGCACGACGGTTCCAGTAGTGGCAGAGGTCTGGCTTTAAACCCAGGCCCTCCTTGAACGGATACTCTACTATTCGCAGATCAGAAGGCGAGCGCTCCAGTAATGTTTCATGGTCCGGAATCCAGTGCGCCTCAAGAATTTCAAGATGAGGCGTAAATCACAGAATCACAGCATCACAGTATCACAGTACCTTAGTGCCCTAGGGAAATGATGCAGCCAATGGCCTATTGATGTTAAGCAGTCTTCTAGTGTGGGAACAACGTGCGCGCTTCCGAAGGCCGCCAGTACAGTATCACAACGCACGACTTCATTTCAGCCGCAGATCGGCTCTAAAGGTAACTAGAGAGATAACTACTACCTTACTTTAGTGACTACCTTGTTAGAACACATCGCGGCCTTGTGGAAACAACTAACAACTGGTTAGCCCCCGTCTCCAGTCTCCAGTCTCCAGTCTCCAGTCTGTGTCCGTCCATCTGCCAGGGCTGTGACAGTCGACGGTGGGATCTGAAACAGTCTAGATATAACAGAACGCTGCGGACAGACTGCTTTACTAGTGGGGAAGATGCCTCCAGCTTGCCTTGCGGCTACTGTACGGCCGTAGCACCTACAGTACTCCCTACCTCCTGTCCTTTCCCCTCATGGGAGCAGTCCTATCCGAACTACTAGTGTATTGATACTCACGGAGATTGGTTCTGCTGTCTGCTGCGTGTAACGCATTACATGCCACATGCCTGATTCCAACCTGCGTTCAATTCATATTATTAGTCATTCCCATGTGTTCATCACTCCAAACGGTAGCATGCACGCAGCACGAGTGTTGTCTTCCTGAAGAAGAAATGCATCCGAAGCTTACGACTCCGTCATACCCAGGCGCGGTCGAGGCACGTTGGTTCTATGCCATACTCTTCTTGCTCAGCCTTGTATTCCGTGTGCTGGGGAGTTTGCTCCGTGCACGGCGTGTCTACCTCGTCAAAAGCATAGACTGGGAAAAGCCGTCTCCAGCTGCCCACTTTGTTGGATGGCAGCCTACTTGACCATGGTTTCCTTGTGGCTGGCAAGGATTAGAATCCTTCGAAGGATGAGCTAAGGATCAAAGGGCTGACCAATAAGGATGGGGCAGGACAAGAGAATCCTCCAGGTATTTCAACTATTGCTCCTGCCCCGTGGCGAAGAAGATATCGAAACATGTTTATTGAACCCTGAGGGAGAATCGAAAATAAAACAACCTCTTTTTCACGAGAGTATATAGTTTCTTTGCATCCGAATCGAGGTGGAAGGGAGAAAGGGACAGGCAATAGTTGTTTGTATTTCCATCTCATCGATCTTTTCACGTTGACCATGTCTCGTTCTCATTCTTACTCTCATGACTCAGGCCATTCTCGCGGAAGCAGACGTCGTGGATCCAGCATCCTTGCTGTGACCGAAGCTAGTTTTCAAGGCCTTCAACTTAACGAGACTGCTGGGACTCACCACACTCCATCATACACCGCCTCGGATCCGACCTATCCCCGGTCTTTATCATCGCACAGAGGTGAGTTGACCGCAAGTTATCTGCAACCAGGCTTCGACACTGGCAATTTTACCCCGGCTCCTCCATCTGAGACTTTCGTCGATCCTCAGCGCGTCTTTGGCGATTATAAATCGTCTGATGCGCAACGACTGGACTTCCTCGATCCCGAGACAGTGGGTTTAGGCATCCAACAGGCCTCAGTGGGGAGTAGTGTTTTCCCTAGCAGAAACATGAGGTACGTCTGTCGAACCCGGAAGCTGACTTTGTGCCTGATAAGCTCTGAAGTACCTACTCTTATCCTACCGACCCGACTTCAAGTCACTATCAAGCTCAAAGCTCTTACAGCGTCTCGAGGTCATCGTCCATGCAGAGTGAGACCGTTTCTATCCTTCCACTGATGGACAACTAATTGAAGTTTTAGATTCTCCATATTCGGGAGGTGAACCACCACGTCGAAGTATGTCTAGTGTCACTGGCCTTCTTACCTTGCCAAGCTCGACCTTGAGCGGACTGAGTACTCAAGAGCGTGTCATTGCTCGACAGCGGCGGCGTGGCTTGCAAGAACCTCGACGCGAGGCCAAAGTCCGTTTGCGAAGGGCAATCTTGCCAAGTACCTCAGACGCTGGGTCGAGCAGGGCACACACAGGGAGCCACTCGACTGACTTTCTTGCAGCTCCATCTTCCGCATCTTCGTACGACGTCAATGCTTCCTCCGGACCTCTTCCGTACGGTGGCCGAGCCTCTTCTGCTACTTCCACTCGGGGACAATATGTGTCATGGTATTATGATTGCCAGAGTTTCAGACAATCTCTCCTCATTGACTTGTTACAGTTCACCAAATCCATACGAGGCCGGCAGCTACCAGGCCGGCTATTCCATGTCTAATGTAAGCCAGTCGCTACACCCGCCGTATGTTACTTGAGTTCTAGTTGCAATTCTTCAATGCTGACACAGCGAAGCTCGTACACACCTGTTGTCCCGTCATCGATGCCGGACCGCTACGGGCTGAGTAGACGACCTTCTTCTACTTCCGTGGGCCCTCCACACCCCAATGAACCAATCAGGATCGTGGAACAGCCATCCAGACCTCAGTGTTGGGACCACGGCTGCAACGGGCGTCCCTTCTCGACGTTTAGCAATCTACTCCGGCACCAGCGCGAAAAGTCGGGCACGGCGACGAAGTCTACTTGCCCACGTTGTGGGGCAGAGTTTACACGGACTACAGCACGCAACGGTCACATGCAGCACGAGAAATGCAAGCCGCGGTCTGGCTAAGGATTTACAGCGAATCAGGTTTGATGATTTGAATGTGGGCGTAGGAGCAAGCATGCATGCATTTGGTGCGTTTTGGCAACGGAAGGCATAGCGCGGATTCCGGATTTAGCGAACAATAGAAAAAGGATGGAGCATGGGTCATACATGGGCTTGGGCATTTTACACTGGGGATTGGGCGGTGCATTGAAGAGATACGCATTTTGGATGGGGGTTACTGCAGCGCATTCACTTGGGCGTTTTGACGATTTGATTACCGCAACGGCGGCGGATCTTGTCCCTAGACCAAATGTTGGCTCTCTCTTTACAGTTATGGTCCGGAGGCTGAATGGGAAGAACGCCTGGAGCGTTCTAAGCTAGTTCGGATCAAATTAGCAGTCGGCAGAGTTGTACTGGTGCTGTGTTGCGGTGTTTCAGCTGAACTTCGGTTCAACTCTGTCCATACCGCAGCTTCTACATAGAAACAGATGTCATCGCATTCATCGTTCATTTAACCATAAGTCCTCGTGGGGGTGTTTCGTGTATTATTGGTACCTATTTCTCCGCTGTTCTCGCCGGCTGTGTAAAACATAACAGTTGGAACTGAGCCGCCGTCGCGGAAATCGGGACGACTTGGGACTGGGGGTGGATGATCGACCAAGGGCGGACACTACTACTCTAGCTCGTGTTGGATTTCGTGGCGGATGCTTTCCTTGCTCTCTCCTTGGACCTTCGAGTCATACCTTGCTTTCATCTTCACTACAGATTCGGTTGATGAGACACTTATACATTGCTACTGACAGCGCAATCATCATCTACACAGAGCGGTATCGAGCTGTGAACGAGAAGAAGTAGCAGCTACTAAATCTGTATCGTACGGTTCTGGAAAAATGTCTGTCTCCGGGGTATTCCAGTCATAGTCAACCCTATCGTCAACCTCAGGGCTTCCAAGTCACCAATATACGTTTGCACGCACGCTACCTGCCAAGATGCTTCCCTCACTATCGCAGCTGTTCCGAGTCCACCACTCCCACACAAACACAAGGTCTTTAGCAACCCCACATCATTCTCCGATAATACGGCGGCATAGGCACTGTATACCGAAATAGTATTGATCAAGCCCTGCATCACACCGTAATAGAGGCAAAGAAGTAATCTCCGGGCCGCCAACATACTGCACCCTGGATATGGCTTCTATCTTCACCTTTGACCCGGATCCTCCGAGGGTGTCATCTCCATGGCTTACACCACCCATATCCGTGCCAAAATCCCCTTCTAAATATGGACTGTCAGTTCTTCATGATGTTGGACCTCCACCCGCAGCACTTTTGGTTGACTATGGGATCACTAAGCTCGAAACTGAGCCACAGGAGGGCCCGACAGAGTACAAGTTGCACTTGTTGCTAAGGCCCCGGCGAAGTTTCTCAGCCTCGACAACGGTGCAGCATGTATCCGGATCATACCAGTCGAAAGCTCATATACCACGCTCGGAGGCCGAGTTGAAGGCCGCCAAGGCAAAGCTGTCCCCTGCCTCCACTCCAACTAATCAGTCGAGGCAAAATAGGTTACAACATCTAACAACGCAGCTCCTATGGCGTCTGCAGCAGTCTTCGCCTTATCATTCCTCTTCTAAGGCAGATCTGGTTGTGCCTCTACTGCCTGAATCAATACTCGAGCCTTCTGCTCCTGCACCAGATGATCATTGTAGGCCATTACCAGGAATAGAGGGCAGCCAAGGTGCGCTGTACGAAATTGGCGTGTCTGATGATGGGACATTTGTGGGGCTCACAAAGGGTGAGCTTGACGAGAGTTTACAAAATCTTCGTGCGATGGCATCAAGTCTTGGCTGCAAAGTCAAAGTATTACGCATGGTAATCGTTGGAACTTGCCAGTGGATCGAAGAATCTCAGCCAAACGACAGCCCAGGGGATAGATTGCAAGAAGAAAGATTATGGGTTGCAGAGGCTCTGGTAGTCCCTAATCTGGAGTTACGAGTAAAAACTACGACTTCGGCTTCTGTGGAGTTCAGTTCACCCGGTCATCCAGTAGATGAGTCCGACTTCTCCAGTGTTGACTGGAAAGAAGCGATGTCTAAGACTGAACAGCTCCGCGTTTCTCTGACAGGAAGCACAACGTCGGGCAAATCGTCATTACTGGGCACCTTATCAACTTCTACTCTCGATAATGGTCGAGGAAAAAGCAGGTTGAGCCTTCTGAAGCACCGGCATGAGATATCGACTGGTGCCACTAGCTCTGTGACACCTGAGCTGATTGGTTATCAGGATGTAAGTTCAGATGACAGTGCCCTGGGCTCCCGTACCGATGTTGTAAATTATGCCTCTGGTAACGTTTCTTCTTGGAATGATATCCACAGCACTGCAGAACCTGGTCGTCTTGTGTTTTTGACTGATTCTGCTGGACATCCGAGATATCGTCGAACTACCGTTCGTGGCCTTGTTTCGTGGGCTCCTCATTGGACTATATGTTGCATCGCGGCCGATGACGATGAGGATGCAACGGGTAAGACAGGAGCAACTGCCTCCGCTCGCGATATACTTGGCTCTGCCGGCGTTGGAGTGGATTTGTCAAGAGCGCATCTAGAGCTCTGTCTCGATTTGGGCCTTCCATTGGTCATAGTTATTACAAAGCTGGATCTGGCATCCAAGACTGGTCTACGACAAACACTTGCTAAAGTCTTGTCGATAATAAAAATGGCAGGGCGTCAACCCGCCATCATGTCTACGTCGTCTAGCAACGATCAGAATCCACAGCTCCAATCTTTGGCTAAACCTGAAGAGCATGAGGTCAAGAAGATACTCACTAGACTGGAAAATAGCGATGCTCATTCAATAGTACCCATCATACTCACAAGTGCTGTTACTGGGAGCGGTATTGGGAAAATTCATGCTCTGCTTCGCCATCTTCCCATACCACACCTCGGCAATTTTTCGGCGTTATCTTCCCATAATACACAGATTGGCAGTCCAGACACGAGAACTCTTTTTCAGATTGACGAGGTCTTTGCGATGCCTGATGCTCAAGTAATGTCTATCTCCAGCGGTCGACAAGCCAGCCATGGATCCATACTCAGTGGACATCTACGGCATGGGGTGCTTTCAGTTGGAGAACAGCTAATGATTGGTCCTTTCGCCTTAGAGAGTACAGATGATGGTCACGATTTAAGTGAGAACGACCGGGCAAGCTCCTTCCCAGGTCAGAAAGGAATCTACACGAAGGCAGCTGTTTTCACAAGTACTTCTCAACGACCGTCATCTGATGATTTTACTCTCGGTATATCTCAAGGTAGAGACACCTCTTACGGGTTTCCAGAATGGCAGAAAGTACACATTGTTAGCCTCCGTAATCTACGGCTTCCAGTCCGAAAGCTCCTCCATGATCAGGTTGGGACTGTTGGCGTCGTGTTCCACAGACCTGGTTCTGTGGCAACCCACTCCGTTCCCCTTAATGCTTCTCGCATACGCAAAGGAATGGTCCTGATGAACGCTCCAAAGGACTTCGAGTCTGGGTCACTGCATTCGTATCGCGGATTTGTCGCGATTTTCAATGAGAGCAAAGCCTTTTCGTTATTCCCAGGGAGTCTTGTTATCACGTATATCGCAAGTATCCGAGCATCAGCGAAGGTTGTCACTGTCAACCGCTTAGCGGTCCACGCTCCTAGCGAAGAACTGTTCTCTTTTGATGAAAGCGAGAGTGATATTAGCGGAGCTGAGCTACCACGAGACCTGAGCGGACCAAAGCAAATAGAAATCAATATCCAACTCATAAGTTCTAGAGAGTGGATCGAGCTTGGGAGCCGAGTTTTGGTCATGCACGGTGGCGGGCCAAGCTCATCCACCCAACTCGAGCGAGGAGACAAAGGCAACGTTGGGCTAGACGGCCTTGTTGGTACGATCAGCCAGGTTTTGCTATAGATGCCTACCACGCTTCCATGGGAATCTTTTCGAGCGTTCCTATATTGCAGCAAACCTCGAGCACGGAACAGACAAGTATCAGATATCCACCTCACCTAACACGTAAAGTACGTTCTCCAAAATCATTCAAAGCTAACCTTGCTTGTTACCGTTACGCACTGACTAACGATCTTCCTATCAGAATTTTGGTGAGGGCGGGTTCCCCGCAGTCCGAAAGACTGAGACATCTCTGACATTGCGCCATGAATTGCGCCATCGGCAGATCGACGACCTTTGTACGCTTTTGTGTATAGGGCCGAGTGGCTGTTCTACTGTTCATGAAGGACATATACAACACATGTCCTGGTACAATTGTATTAGTAGTGTCTTATCGCAAGTGGGCGTTGGTTGCTGTTTCCGACGTGTTCAGCTCATCCGTTACAATCGTATATAATTGACACATCTTATCACAAACGTCAGCTCCTAAATACCCATCATTTATGTTGGCTTGTTGTTGTGTCCAGTATGGCCCCAGGCTTGACTGACGTACAGGCAAGCGTTTCTCCGACGCTTGACCGCCGGTCATTGAGAGAGACTTTTCCAGATGGCATCAAGACCTCTGGTCAGCAAAGCCCAGTCTATGACGAACTCCGATTGTATGACGATTTTCCAGACGAGATAACCGGCCCTACGATTTGGAAGGCAGAAGACTACAGCAATAATCCGGAACGATGGACGCACTACTTCACAGAGGAGGAGGTCGCAGAGATGAGTGAGGCCGCTGACAAGTTTAAAGCTGCTGCGCTACCACTGACAGGTATATCCAAGGTCAGATGCCCCAAGTCTGCGAATAGACAATAAACTAAGATTGTAAGCAGGAGCAATTCCCACTTCCGAAGCTGTCAGAACTGCTGAAATCCATACGCTCCGAACTTCTCAACGGCAAAGGTTTCGTGCTCTTCAAAGGCTTCCCAGTCGAGGAGTGGGGCAACCACAAGTCTGCAATTGCATACATGGGGCTTGGGACCTATCTGGGATACTTCGTTAGCCAGAATGGAAGAGGTCATGTTCTCGGGCATGTAAAGGACCTGGGAGATGATGCGAGGCAAATAGACAAAGTCAGGATCTACAGGACAAATGCACGGTAAGCTCAACAAACCTTACATCGTTGATATTGTTTATGTCCTACTAGGCAGTTCTTTCATTCGGACGACTCCGATATCGTAGGCTTGTTATGCATCGCCCGCGCCCTGGAAGGCGGCGAGTCAGACATCGTGTCTTCACATCATGTTTATAACGTGCTGAGGGAGGAGCGACCGGACGTACTAAAAACGCTGACAGAGCCAGAATGGTACTTTGATCGCAAAGGCGAGGTCAGTTACGGTGAAGAACCGTACATCCGGACAAGCGTCTTCTACATCGAATCGGGTGGGCAGGAGCGGGTCTACTCGAAGTACGCTCACCATGTGTCGTGATCAAATTATCATCACTAACATTATGCTTGCAAGATGGGACCCGTACTACATCCGCTCCCTCACCCGCTTCTCTGACAAAGGCACAATCCCACCCCTCTCGCCCGCTCAGCTCGAAGCCGCCGAAGTTCTCGAGCAAACATGCCAGCGTCTTGCGCTACACATGGTCCTCGAAGTTGGCGACATCCAATTCCTGTCCAACGGACACGTTTTCCACGCAAGGACGGAGTACACGGACAATGCGCCTCCGGCGCCGAGGAGGCATTTGATGAGGCTGTGGCTGGCCACACCGCAGGACGAGGGGGGCTGGAGTTTACCGTTTGCTGACAACCATGACAAGAAGAGAGGGGGGATTCAGGTGGACGATACACCGCCCGTTGCGCCGTTGGATGCAGCGTAGTTCGACGGCAGTCGATGAAATAGGGCCGACTACAAACACAACTCGTCGATGGTGTTTGATCATCTCAAAATTTGGCTCTTTGGATTGTAAGACACAATAACATTGGGGTTTTCATTGGTCGATAGCTTAGCAATCGGTGAACTTCAAACGCTTTTTCATGAATCCAGCGCGTAAGCCGTGCAACTATTAGACACGCGTAGTACATTGTTGCTCTATCGGTACCTATTACAAGTATCGATAAAGATCGGGGGTAGATAGATGATACGACACTTTCTGGCTTGCCAAGCTTGGACACCAGGGGCAGCTTTTTATTCAAAGGTACCTATTCCATACTTTAGTCGTAATCAATTATAAGTTGGGTTGATGCAAAATGCATTGACAAACGAACCTTATATGGCCATTTGGTGCTCCATTTGGTCTCTTGGATGAAAAGACTGATCCAATCAGGAGATACGTCATGCAGAGCTCGGTAAGCGATCTCGGTGTTGGAAAACGCCGTCTCCCACATCATTCCTACTACGGAAGACCGGCAACATGGTATCTCGAAATTTTAAGAGCGGTATGGCTTCGTCGTGCAAGACTCAGCTTGCCTTTAATCTTAACAGACGCAAGAGAGGTCTGTCTCGAAAAACACAGCGTTGCTTTCAATCCCTTGATATGCTTTTTGGAGGTGCTCTGCTCCCAACTTCGCCGTGTCCGACAGCTACTCCATGACGTACTGAGATTTGCCCCAGCACCAATTTCCAAAGTCAGTCAGCTCCATCTTGAATGTCTAGGAGCATGCTAATCGTCTTGCCCAGAGATCTGACGCGCGTGGTTCCTTGGCTCTCCTATAGCAAAAGCCAAGCCGAACACTTCACCATGGATTCCAGACGTTCGGATTCCACCTTCGGAGGCTCTCTCAGTTCCTCTCGCAGCTTACCCAACATTGGCAAGACAGCGCTCGAACCCCAAGAAAAATACGCACCCGAGACAGATTCGTCGGTGAACCACGAGTCCAGCGCGAGTGGTGAAGCAGCCCTTGACCCCACCGGTCTTGGCTTCAACTTTAGTCAAAAGGAAGGCAGGGTCCCGAAAAGCTCGCGAACGTTCGGCGATGGATACGGCTTCAGATATTTCGGCGATGATGAAAGGCACTCTGATGAGTTTGATCGAAAGCCGAAAACGGAATATGACGTGGATTGGGATGGAGAGAACGACCCGATGCATCCGCGAAGCATGAGCAAGGCGAGGAAATGGCTGGTCGTCTGGATTGTGTCTTTCAGCTCGGCCTGCGTGTATGATGGGAACCATCTGTTTTCTTCCTTCAACATCACCAACTGATGTTCCACAGGACTTGCACCTCGTCAATGTACACGTCGACATATCAGCAAATCACCGTAGAATTCCACTGTTCATCCCTCATTGCTACATTGGGATTAAGCCTTTTCGTCATGGGACTTGGTATTGGCCCTATGGTCTTGGGGCCACTGTCAGAGGTTAGCCAGCAAAGAAAACTTGGTTGATATTCGCCGGAGCGCTGACTGTTCTAGTTCTACGGGCGCCGGCCTATCTATCTTGTGTCTTTAGTATTCTTCATCATTTGGTTAGTCCCCTGCGCCGTGGCACCGAATATTCAAACCATGCTTGTAGCTCGTTTCTTCGACGGTGTTGCTGGCAGTGCGTTCCTTAGCGTTGCTGGAGGTACCGTTGGTGATATGTTTGCACGGCACGAACTGCAAGCACCCATGATGATCTTCACTGGTAAGAGAATACTTGGATGATCGTTATCAAGCATTAGTGTGATTTTGCTGATGCACTGTTTGCTACAGCGAGCCCTTTCGTTGGTCCACCAATTGGTCCCATTGTTGGGGGTTTTATCAATTACTTTACTAATTGGTAAGAGAAAAATCTTTGTGCTCGTCCTCGAAGAGATTCCTCGTTTATGCTGACCAATTAGGCGGTGGACATTCTATGTTCTCATTATCTGGTCAGCGGCTATGTTGGCATTGATTGCAGCCTTCGTCCCAGAGACATATCATCCAGTTGTACTACGCCACAAAGCAGCTAAAATGAGGAAGGAGACTGTGAATGAGAATTGGAAAGCGCCGATCGAGCGACTGGATAGGTCAATTCCGAAAACTATTATCCGGTCATGTTATCGGCCCTTCTTGCTCTTGACGCTAGAGCCCATGTGTTTGAGCCTCTGTGTCTTCTCTGCCATACTCCTGGGAGTGCTCTACCTATTCTTCGGAGCATTTGAACTTGTTTTCGAAAACAATCATCACTTCAATTTGTGGCAGACCGGACTGTCGTTTACCGGCTTGTTCGTTGGCATGTAGATCTCCCCCACCCCCTGGTTCGTCCGATCAACGCACTGATCATCTTTTGACGCAGATGTGCTGCAATCGCGACGCTACCACTGTGGCACCGCAACTATGTCCGGCTGGTACAGAATCGGCAGAAGAACGGAGGCGAAGCAGGAGGCGCAGAGCCTGAATACCGCCTACCACCTGCTATCGCTGGAGCGATCATCTGTCCAATCGGGCTTTTCTGGTAAATATATCAATCTCCCAACGTCAGAATAAACTCAAATATCTAACTTTCGGACCAGGTTTGGGTGGACCACCTATTCGGCGGTCTTTTGGCTGGTTCCTGTTATTGGGAGTGCCATATTTGGCTGCGGGTGGGTTTCCTAGCTAGATCTGAACCGGAGTTTTATTGTGGGTATCTTGCTGATAAGATGATGCACAGCATGTTGCTCGTCTTTGCTGGAGTCTTCACGTTCCTGGTCGATGCATATCCACTGTATGCCGCTTCGGCGCTAGCGGCGAACAGCTTTGCCCGAAGCAGCTTTGCAGCAGCCTTTCCCATGTTTGGCAACCAGAGTAAGTTCATGACTCCTTTCCATTGCACAACCATTATGCACCTCGTGCAGATGACAGCTACTTACGGGTAACGGCAGTGTACACCAAGTTAGGTAGGCCTGTCGATTGAACAAACCCACATGTGATGTTGTCCGTGGTAAGCCTAACCGCGTGCAGGATATCCATGGGCGACGACCCTTCTTGCGTTTCTCACCTTGGCCATGGCGCCCTTCCCGTAAGCTGCAGACTCTTCCCAGGATCCCTTTACCCCATTCCGACGACGATGCTAATTGGTGGCATTTTAGGTACTTATTCTTCCTGTACGGCAAAAGAATACGAGGCACGAGCAAGTTCGCAGCAGGGCGATAGACGTAGGTACCGCATGCATTGGTCGTGAAAGATTACCGCACTCGATGACCCAGCACAACGGTAGAGTGATTGACAGGGCGCATGTAAGAAGTCATGCATACAACTTAGATAGAACTCATGATGAGGTGTTGCTGCACAACTTTCGATGACCTCCGTCAGGGCTGGAAAAGGCAGTTAATTCGTCAGAAGGTACATTAGCAGTACAGTGTGTGTGCGGTAGGTACATGATAGCGCGTTGGTGCACTTGGGCTTGCATGGCGCGTCGTACGAGATGCGTCGTTAGTATATTCAGTGCTTGTGAGCCACAGCCCTCGGACGATCTGGGTGGAAATGAGGATACACAAAACCGAGTGGAAATCATGGCCCAAGTGGTGCAAGAGGTTGTTGAAGCATGTCAAAGCAACCTCGACTACCAAGTAAGGTACGGGACGCTATAGACGTATAGATGTATCGATGATGTATTCGATGTATTCGATGCTCTCCAATCCCAATCTCAATGCAGCAGAGAGAGAGTATCACTATATCTAGGATACTTCCACTTCAAGTAGTGCCGTATCTTAATGCAAGTCATACTTTGGTCTAACGGTACCGTACTCCACCACCGGTCCGGGCCCTTTCGACAGTCACCCTAGACCTAAAGTACCACAGCCATCGAGTGCATCCAGCAGGTTGGAAGCAATTCGAATTCGAATCTTACATGGATTCAAGTCACTAGGACCGCGTACCATGTTACGGCCCAGATCGTCATGTATGATGTATCTATTCGGACCTTGTGCTCGTATTGTTTGGATACCTGTGTGTGTGTGTGTGTGTGTGTGGGTGGAGTACGGAATACTCTACCTTAAGCTATGAGGGGTAGTAGGTACGGAGTATCTGAGACCCGTTCCAGCTTGCTTGGCGAATCAACCGCTTTTTGCCCACATCCTTCGCTTCACCGACGAGAAAGTATCATCCCTTTTCAGCACGCAGCTATTCAAGCGGCCTTACCGGTGCTCTGGTACCCATCCGAGAGGTCGCCTCCAGCTCAGCTGGCAATAATGCGACACCATCCAGCCCAGAACCAATAGTCCTGCAGGGAGCGACCAAACCCACCACCCCTCCTCCACCAACCACTCCTCAACACGACCAGGAACACCCTTCGAAGCCAGCCCTGGTCTGTCCTGTTCTGCAAACAAACACTGATACTAAGGAAAGGGAAAGAATTCTATTCATATTCCCTTACTTTGGCTAGATTCAACTGGAAACTGTCGCAGAGAGAGTTCTCTTTACGAAGCCCGTCCATCCACTTGTCTGTACCCAGGCGAAACGTTCCACGGCGTCACCCTCAGCGCCTGCACTAACGCGTGGTCGAATCCTGCGAACTCCTCACGCCAAGTTCCACTTTACTTTTTACTTGGGACCGTTGCTTGCTTGGGACTGGACGAAACAACGGTGATCCTTGCCAATATTGGTCCCCTCGAGGGTCTCTTGGGAAGTTTTGGTGGCTATCAACGGGGAGCTGCAGTATAGGAACGTGGGTGGCTCGGCAACGGCAGTTTAACGGATACGGGCTTGTGTGCCCTCGAGGGACCGACTGAGACTTGACATATAACATGACCGTGGGCACTGGCGACGATGAAGCTCCGCAATCCCCGTCGCAATCGCCCGAGGACAGCGGTGATCAGCGTTCAGGCGACATGGCGGACCGTCCGGAGCCAAACGGGAAGCCCGTGGGGCAGACAAATGCAGGTACGAATACCGGCCAAACGAAATCGGCCTCGAACGCAAAGGACCCGTTGCGGCCTCGGAGGAAGAAAGCAAGACGGGCCTGCTATGCCTGCCAGCGTGCTCACCTTACTTGCGGTCAGTCTTTTGCTACACCCTGAGAATCGAGGCGCGCTTTGTCCTGATAGGTGGGGCTGATGACTCGTCCTACAGGTGACGAGCGACCTTGTCAGCGGTGTATCAAGCGGGGTCTGCAAGATGCCTGTCATGATGGTGTGCGGAAGAAGGCCAAGTACTTGCATGATGCACCGAGTGATGCTTTGATGCCAGGAGTGGGACTCAGAAGTGTCGGCGACAATCAGTTTCAGTTTGTGACCAACCTTGCCAGAGGACAGCATCTCCCACCGAACCAGGGGTTTTCAGGGTCATCGCCAAATGAGGTATACGTTCATCAGCAAGGAGCGCCGATACCGTTCGGCGTCTACCCCTCGAGCGGACCGCAAGGCCAGATGCCGCCTCCGTTATCAGAGAACATGATGAACACGCAGCCCTTCAGCAGCCAGCAGTCGCCCATCTCTCAGCAATTCAACGTTGGCCCCAGCCCTATACAGAACATGGCAAACCCGCTTCAGCAAACAAGCCAAGCTGTTCCAAGTTCGTTGCCGGACAGTTTCGGAGGCAACCCCTTTGATCCAAGCGATCCGTTGCAATATAGCTTTGATCCTGCCAGCTTCAACTTTGGTAATCACTATGGCGCTCTAGAGTTTGGTATGCTTGGACATATGTCTTCTGGCGCGGCCGAGACTCCTCCCAGTGACAGTACCGTACAGCTTAACCAAAGTAACACTGCTAGTTACACACCAGGTACAACCATCTCTACCGCCTACAGTGGGAGCCCCGTGAATGGGACCTCATACGTCTTCCCCCAAGACCACGGTCTCGGCGAATGGCGAAGTGAGACTCCAACGAATATCCGACCTGGCAGCGGACCTAACGTTTACAATGCCCCTGGCCGAGGTCCGGATCCGAATAACTTTGTAAAGCAGGAGGGGCCTCATGCCTACGCCATCGGAACGGCGACGAGTACCTTCACCAGTCCCAGCTCCACGCAAAGCTCTCAGGATATCCGAACCGGCTTTAATGACGGTCCGACTACATCGAATTTGTATACTGCTTCACGTCAGGGTATGCAAGAACGTCCTACCCAGCAGCGGCAGGGGCCATCGATGATCTCGTCGAATCTGCAAAGTCAAGTTCTGACTGCTGCTCGTCGATCTAGGGATCCGTCTACAATCTACGAGAGCGTGAAACAACCTTATCCGTATACGAGCGCCTTCCACGGCTTAACGGCCTTCTTGCAAAAGCGTTTTTCGCCGCAGAAGACACTGCGCATCGCAAAGGCACTTGCATCTATCCGACCCTCCTTCATCTCATCCACTAAAGACTTGAATCGCGAAGATCTAATCTTCATGGAAAAGTGCTTTCAACGTACTTTATGGGAATATGAGGACTTCATCAATGCATGTGGTACGCCTACTATCGTATGTCGACGGACCGGAGAAGTGGCCGCAGCTGGGAAAGAGTTCAGCATCCTCACCGGATGGAAGAAAGACACCCTTCTCGGTAAGGAACCCAACCTCAACGTTAACAAAGGCGGAACGTCTGGCAATCCAGGTACAGGAGCTTCGTCGAGAGGCGGCTTCAACACCCCACGCATCCCCGAAGGCGACAAGTCCGAATTCACCCACGGTTCCCGACCTCAGCCCGTTTACCTCGCCGAACTACTCGACGACGAAAGCGCGGTTGAGTTTTATGAAGACTTTGCCCGGCTTGCTTTTGGAGACTCGAGGGGCAGCGTCACGACACGATGCAAGCTGCTGAAGTACAGAACTGCGAACCAACCGTCATTCGCTGCCGCTGAAGTAGACGAGAATTTCGACACTGAAATCGGTTCGAGACTTAAGCACAAGCGCCAGGGACATAAGAACGGCAGGGCTAGTATTGGTGGCGAGAGTGGCATGTTCCAATTAGGTGAGAAAGATGGCATGGTCGAGTGTAGTTATTGCTGGACGGTGAAGAGGGATGTCTTTGATATACCCATGTTGATTGTTATGAACGTGGGTCATTCTGTCGATGATTTTTGCTTGACGGTTCTTTACTGACTGTCACAGTTCTTACCTTGTATATGATATTCGTGAACATCTACATACTTGCGGGCTGCATAGCGTGGTATTCAAGGGTCTTGGAAAGGCGTTCATGCGGATCATGCATTTGGAACCTTGGGCGTGCTTCGGGAGAATGACTTCCGTGTCGATAAAAGCTATAGATACTGCACATTCTCTTTATCCCTTTCTATCATCGATTGTCTATGCTCCATGTTGCCCATCAAACACCCCAAAATGATCCCAACGCCAGCGCTTCGCATCGAACAACCCGCCCAACCCGCTCCTCCTCAAATACAAATCAACTCGCCACCTCGTTATCATGCCCCTTCCCGCCAAACTCCACCAAATACCCATCGTTCTTGAATTTCGCATACGCCTCTCTCTCCAGGCTCCTCCGCGCCACCTCGATATCCACCCGGATGTCCTCGATCAAGCTCTCCTTACTCACGTAGTCGTATTCCGGCCGAATAAAGCCGAGGATGAGCAGGTTCATGCGCGCGCCGTAGAAGACTTGGGGGAAGGTGTGGAGGATGTGGACTTCCTGGTGGTGGGGGGGTCCGGGGGGTTAGCGTGCTGTGCGTTGCTGGTTTTGATATCCGTGTTCTGGAGGTCTTACGTACAGGGAAATTTATGTCGAAAGAAGATGTTGACCAGTAGGGCGCAGGGGGGGAAAGGACTCACCACACTCCGAACCGTATTCCCGTAAAACGGATTCCACCCAATACTCATCACCATCGGCCAAACGCCGCCCATTTCCTCCTCCTCCTCCTCCTCCTCATCCTCCTCTCTCCCTTTCCCCTCTCCCCCTTCCCCATTCAAACCCCCCTCAACCCCCACCCCCGCCCACCCAAAATAAACCCCACTCTCCACACCCTCATGCCCGCCCACGCTCAGTCCTGCCAAAGGGATGTTTGCAGTTGGGATCCCGAGGTCTTTGCTGCCGCGGCCGAAGCCTTTTACGACGGGGCCGGAGAGGGGGATGGGGAAGGGGGGGGTGGGGCCGGTGGGGGGGCCGGCGGTGAGGGGGCGGGGGTGGGAGGGGCGCATTTCTGTTGGTGGGGTGGGGTGGTGTGGTGGGTGGTGTATGGGGTTATGTGTGGGGTTTTGTGTGGTGGTGGGTGGGTCGGTGGGGGAGGGAGATGGAGGTGTGAAGAGAAGTGGGTGGAAGGATTGGTGGAAGGGGGGGGGTGGAAGCGGCGATGGTTTTGCCGAGGGATAGCCGACGGAAACCCTATCGCCGTATGCAAAAACCTAGATTTACAGATAATCACCACATTTCATAAGTTTACGTAGAGCACTTACAAAGCGTTTTATGGCTTGAAGATTATTTGGAAGACGCGACGAGATTGATATTGCTTGATTTCTAGAAACTTTCCATGACACTGAATCAACCTTTGAAATGATTTCCCTAATTTTCGCTAGAAAAAATCTACCTGTACAGTTCCACTTAACACGACAATCACAGATACAGTAGACTTCGAATTCAAAAGACATGGTGGAGAAGGCACACCACCGGTCTGTTCATAACGCTACGTTGCAAAAGAAAATCCCAAGTTCTGTAGAGAAGACATTGTTATCAAAGAAATCAGATACCTCCATGCAGGGCAAGAAAAGAAAAAGAGAACATAGCAATGGGATCACGCAGAACGGTCATCCTCCAACATCCGGCGTATCCGCAGAACTATCACAAAAGCCCCTGGTAAAAAGTTCGGAGAAGCGAGTGAACGGTGATGCTTGCTCCAAACCTGGTCAATTTGGAAAAAAACATGCATCAAGGGAAAATCTAAGACGATCATCAGGGCCTAAAAAGAAAACGGAGGATTCCAAGTATTCCAAGGGAAACCGCACTCAAATTCCTACGCCTACAACAACCCATGGAAACCTGAAGAAGAAAGCCGATTCCCTATGGTCCCTCCGCAAAACCCTCCCCATCTGGTCGCACGCTTCCGAAATCCGCCAAGGCCTCCGTGAAAAGGATGTCATGCTCCTGGTCGGTGAGACTGGCAGCGGAAAAAGTACTCAAGTCCCCCAACTTCTCGTCAACGAACCATGGAGTAAACCACAATCCGTCACCACCACAATCGATAATATTTCGAAAACGGTCAAAGTAGGCGGCTGCATCGCCATCACAGAACCTCGTCGTGTAGCAGCCATCTCTCTCGCCCGCCGAGTTGCAGAGGAAATGGGCACTCCCCTCGGCTCATCTTCGCCGGCAAGTAAGGTCGGCTATTCGGTGCGTTTTGATAATTCAACGTCACCGAGTACGAAGATTAAGTATTTGACAGAAGGAATGTTATTGCAGGAGATGCTGAGGGATCCGTGGCTGAAGCATTATAGCGCTGTCATTGTGGACGAGGTGCATGAGAGGGGGGTCAATGTAGATTTGGTGTTGGGTTTCCTCAGAGGTATGAACGCAGGACCGAAAGAGGGAAGGGGTGGGGTGGGAATGAAGGTGGTGGTTATGAGTGCTACAGCAGATACGGAGGAGTTGTTCAAATTCTTCGAGGAAGGTTACGAAAAGCCGCAATCGAACGGAAAACTGCATCCGAATGATAGTATTCACGAGCATGTCAATGCCGACGTTAATGGGTTCGAAGATGAGTCGGAGTGGTCAGGTATATCCTCTTGTGATGAAGACGATGGCAAGACGAAGCCTATGCAGAGCAATGGCTATCACCCAAGAAAAGATACAAGGCAAGAAGTCAAGAAACCTCCAGCCAAAGGTCAAGAAACCACACCTTCCAAAAATGGGTCGGTACCAAATGGATTGTTACATGCCGCTTCAGACAATAGCAGCGAGCCATCCGAAGTACATGATTCCCCTTACATCTCCACCTGCTACATTTCAGGCCGCCAGCACCCCGTCGAAATTCTCTATTCACCTTCTCCAGTCCAGGATTTCATCGACGCGGCCTTGCGAACCCTCTTCCAAATTCATTACAAAGAGCCCATGCCCGGCGACATCCTAGTCTTCCTCACCGGCCAAGAAACCGTCGAATCACTCGAAAAACTCATCAACGAATACGCCCTTGGAATGTCCGCCGACGTCCCCAAGATCCTTGTACTACCCCTTTTCGCCGCCCTGCCGCAAGCTGCTCAACAAAGGGTCTTTCTCCCTGCTCCCCCCAAGACGAGGAAAGTGATTCTGGCTACGAATATTGCCGAGACTTCTGTTACTATTTCAGGGGTCCGATTTGTGATAGATTGCGGTAAAGCGAAAATAAAACAATTCCGCTCGCGCATAGGTCTCGATTCCCTCCTCGTAAAACCCATCTCCAGATCCGCCGCTATACAGCGTAAAGGTCGTGCTGGCCGCGAAGCTCCAGGGCAATGCTATCGTCTTTACACAGAGCAAGATTATCTGCGTTTGCAACCAGCCAATACCCCCGAAATCCTCCGCTGTGATCTTAGCCAGGCAATACTGACGATGAAAGCCCGCGGCGTGCAAGACATTACTACGTTTCCTTTTCTGTCCCCCCCTCCTAGGGAATCACTAGCACAAGCCCTCACCACCCTCTTCATACTCGGCGCCCTCACGCCCACCAGCGCCATTAGTCCCTTGGGGCACAAAATGGCACATCTTCCTCTCTCTGCATCGCTAGCACGCACTCTCCTTGCCGCTGCAACACCAGAACTCGACTGTGTGAGCGAAGTTATCGATGTTATTGCTTGCCTGAGCGTCGAGAACGTATTCTTGAACCTAACGAGCGAGGAGAAAAAAGAGGCGGCTGAGACGGCGCGACGAGAATTATACAGGCGGGAGGGCGATCACCTCACCCTCCTCGCCACCGTACAAGCATACGCCGCCGAACACGCCGACAGGAAGGCCTGGGCCGAAAAGCATTTCGTCAGCCACCGAGCCATGCAATCCGTCATGGACATCCGGAAACAACTCCTTACCCACTCAGCCTCCCTCTCCCCCTCAAAACCCCAATCCCTTCACACCGCCTCCCCCGCCGCAATCCTCAAAGCCTTCCTCCAAGGTTTCCCAACGCAAATCGCGCGCCTGATTCCGGACGGGAGCTACAGGACCCTCGTCGGTAATCAAACCGTGGCTATTCATCCGAGTAGCGTGCTCTATGGGAGGAAGGTGGAGGCGATTCTGTACACGGAGTTTATTTTTACGCAGCGGAGTTATGCGAGGGGGGTTAGTGGGATGCAGATGGATTGGATTGAGGAAGTTGTTGGGGGTGGGGAGGGGGTGTGAGGGATGTGAGGTTGTGGTGATCGGAGCTGGTAGGGGATCAGGCGCGGAAGAGTGGTATGAAGACGGTAGTCCTTGTTAATCCTTTGACTGCTGTTGTCCACCTAGAGCCTACAAGTCAGATAGAGCCATGTACACTCGGGTTTTCCGAAACAAACCAGAATCCGTTAGAACGTAGACATGAGTATATATATATATATGTATATAAATCAGTATTTCACCCGAAAAGTCTTGAACAAAGCCCGAATTCACTCGTAACAATCGTAGCTCAAGCTTTTTGAGAACTGCATACGATAATCTCGCCACACAGTGCAATTCAATCTGTTGTTTCTAAACAAGAGTTTCCTCAAACGCTTGCCTGCAAAAAAGCGGTGGGCAGCGGTTGATGAATAAAAACATGGCTGTATATAGAAAAAACAGAGTTATATAACGCACCAAATGCCGTCGCAATCTGCTCTCAATCCCAAAAAAAAGACGGATTTGGCTATACCGATCAGAAGACTCCCCCGAGCTCTTATCATTTTTCCATCCCCTTGAAACGATCCCCCCCACAGACCTCAATCCTCCTCTCCCTTCCATTGCCCCTCCCTTTACTACCCTAGGCAAGCATATCACCCTCACAAACCTTGAAACCCATTTCTTAGTGTCACAGGAGCGTTTTGTGACTCAGTCTATTAGAAAAGAGCGTGCTCGCAGGAGTTGAGGATCCGGGCAGCAGATGTCGGAATGAAGATGGGAGGGGGGGGGTAAGGGGAGTGGGAGCGGGAGTGAAAGGTAGAAGGAGCAGGAGCAGGAGAAGAAGTGGAAGTGGAAGTGGAAGTGGAAGTGGGAGAACAAATGGAAGTAGGAGTAGGAGTGGAAATAGGAGATATGGGAGAGCGAGTGGGAGTAGGAGTGAGAGGGCGAGGTGTGACAGCGGGAGAGCGTGCGGGAGTGGAAGTGGGAGTGGGAGTAGGAGAGCGAGGTGTGGGAATGGGAGTTCGACTTCGACTTCGACTTCGACTTCGAGTAGGAGTGGAAGAGCGATGTGAGCGTGGAGTTCGAGTTCGAGCGCGAGGTGAAAGCGAGAGAGAGCGAGGTGCGAGAGGGCCAGGTATGGGACCGGTAGTGACACTGAAGCGGGGAGTGCGAGTGCGAGTGGAAGAATGAAGTAAAAAAGAAAAGTAGCAAGATTAATCGTACAGAAACCGCAGCAATGGCCAGTGTTTAAAAATCAGAAACAGGCAAAAAGCACATAAATGAGAAGAATTTTTAAAAAGTGCAAACGAAAAGAACGAGTGCACGGGAAATGCTAAGCGTAGAGAGAAAATTTGATATTTATTGTGCAACATTTCTTTGATGAGATGAAATATAGTTATGGTAAAAACTTTTTCTTTCAAAGGTTGGGTTGATTTAACTCTCAAGAGTGGAATCATGTTATTTACAAGTGACCATCACTGTAAAGAAAGAATCACTGGGTTGAAGAAGTCGATCAAAGACATCATCGCGAACACTTTCACTTCTCGACTTCTCGACGTGTATTACCTTCTTAAGAATTGAAATTAATGGTTGCCTGAGTCGAAAAATAAAAAATAATAAAAGCAATAGAAAGAGTGGTGCGCAACAACAATCAGCCTCAAACCAACAGGCGGCGTTTCAAAGGATGCGACGGAGATTAGGCAGCAAATCTTGTTCCTACATCGGATTCCATCGGACTCGGGTACATTCTCATTGCAACTCATTGTAAAATTGGATTTCATATCTCATAACATACAACTCCCATAAATCCACCAAAGTATGCAACCCTCGTCCCGATAAGCCGCCCACCCAACCCCACGCCCGTGCCTTCCATCATTTGTTCATCAAGCAAACTTCGCCTCCATCGGACTCACCGGGCTGACTGGCTCATCTCGACTTGGCGTGTAGGCAGGTGGTTGGTGCGCTGTGTGGTCTTCGGGATGGCGATGGTATTGCAGCTCGATGTTGCGCCGCTCCGTGCGTTCGCGCTTGGCGGTCATACGGTATTTGTGCGTGGCGATGCAGGCATAGATGAAGAGGGTAAAGTGGATGAGGCTGGCGGTGAATGTTAGCAACATGGTTGAACCGACTTGGAGGATATAGACTGGCGGTAGAAGTGCTAGCCATATCCGTTCGCAGGAAGAGGTCAGGGGTACTCACATTATGAACGCCAAAAATACATTCCCCGCAATCTCCGTCTTCCCCGCCGTGTAAATCTCCGGATTGCACTCCTTGGAGAAGAAGTTGTACGGGGTATCGCAAAGGATGAAGCCGTCAACTTCGAGTTCCACCGGTTTCCAGTACCAGAACCAGCCTGTGTAGATAGAAAGGACAATGCCAGGGATTCCGAGGGCCCAGATGATGAGGTCGATGGCGACGTGGATGCCCGGGTGGACGGATTTGCCGGACCGATGGAAGACGTCGAGCCAGAGGATCGAAGGGTTGTAGATAAGGCAGAGGACGATCTGGGAGGCGTTGGTTCGTATGGTTATTCGAGGATGGGGGTGGCGGGGACACGTGAGACATCTCAAGCGGAGGCAATTCATTGGGGAGGAGGGAAACTCACAGAAGCAAGAGGCAGTCCATCAAGCCAGTCTCCCGAGGGTGAAGGAAAGTAGGTGTCTGTGATATTGATAGACACAGCAAACATGATCATGCCCAGAAATGCGAACAAGGTGGCGAGGATGCGGAGGACGGCTTTGACATGCCATCTGCGGTCCTGCTCACTCAGTCGGCGCCGGGTCTCGATCGACAACATTGGAGCCATGATGGAAGAGATGCGTGTCGATGCCAAGAAGGACCGGAGTGGATTGCTGAGAGTCAGAGTCAGTAGAGGTGCTGGGTGGAGTCGAGTAGATCAGCAGGGAATCAAGAATTATGCACGAGCAAAAGAAGGTTACACATTACCTACCTTCCGTATTGAGCTAGTGACGCAAACTTCAAGCTTCTTGTCTTACTTCACGGAGTACGGCGAAAAAGACAGGAGATACAGTATTTACCCAGATAAGAAACAGCTTTGCTGAAGAGTACAATGTCTCCGTTGTCCTCCACAATGGCCAGAGACAATATGTACCAGCTGTTCTCCTCGATCAATTAGCGCTCTTCCACTTTTTCCTTAGCTCTGCGGGACGGCAAAGGGAATCCCGTCCTTATCGATAAGATGCACCGCCAACATCAATCCCCTCCGTCATCATCCACGTTCCCGCCAACAATGTCCACCCCTACACCTCAACCCCGCTACAAACTCACCTTCACAACCCCTCACCCCTCCCTCCCCTCCATCAAATCCGCCCTCTTCGCCGCCGGCGCCGGTACCTACCCCGGCGGCAAATACACCCACGTCTGCTTCGAAACGCCCGGCACGAGCCAATTCATGCCGAACGAGGGCGCGGTGCCGAACATTGGCACCGTGGGGGTGTTGGAAAGGGTGCAGGAGATGAGGGTGGAGGTGTTGTGTGTGGGGCCGGAGGTTATGAGAAGGAGCGTTGAGGCGTTGAAGAGGTAGGTTTTTGTTCCTGTGGGGGAAGTCGATGGTGATCATTTGGGAAAGGGCACATCCGTATGAGGAGGTGGCTTATGAGGTCGTTAAGATGGAGGATGTGTGAAAGGGGGTGCGGTGGTAGGAATCAGGCGAAGGTGTATCTTGAGAGGGGAGTTGAGATTAAGGTATAGTACGGAATGCTTTGCCGTCTAACGCTGATGGTGTCCCTGATTTGAGTATATCCAGGGCGTGGCATTGATTGTAAGATTACACCAAAGTAAAATGGCTGAGTAGAAATTTGATAGGAAGACATCTATTGGGGAAGAGAAAAGTATTATCCCAATACGAAGAGAAGAAAGTCCAAGTCTGCAATCCGATCTTTATGTCCTCGACCATCACTCCTTCCCAAATTACCCAAATTACCCGTCTTGTATGATATCCATGAACTCATTACCCCTCAACCTTTACCTCTGTAGTTCCAACCGCCTCAGCACTAGCCCCCTTACTCGCGTCATCCACATCAAGCGGAGTATCCTCATCGTCTTCGCCATGCCTGGGCCTTATAATCTCAATGCTCAAATCCGAGTCCTTGGAATACACCCTCAACCCCACGACGCACACAGCATTCCACGGATCATCCGCAAACTCCGCATTCTCATCGTCGTCTTCGGCCGCGGCTTCTGCCATAGTCTCAGCGGACGGAGGTTCGGGAGGGAAGTCAAGGTCGCTATCGATGGAGGAGTCGAAAGATGCATCCGAGTCGTATAGCCAGTCGTCTGGGCCTGCGATGGTGGACGGTGCGGGGGCACTGGTGGTTTGGACAAATTCGCCATTCACTTGGACGGAAGGGATAGACTGCAAAGCACTGTGGAATCGCTCGGCCTTTGTCTCCTCCACAGTCTTGGCTTCGTTGGGCGCCTCGTCTGTTGCTTTGGCCTCGCTGGGCTTGTCCGTGACATTGCCAGGTATTGGATCGGCAGTATCGGAATGCGGCTCGGTGATCTCTGTCTCTTTTGACATTCCATTCATCGGCTGTTCTTTGTTCAATGTATCTTGGGATAGGGGTATAGGTGCAGCCTCCGCGTTCCATTGCGGTTCGGTGGATTGAAGCTCAACAGCAGCTTCGGTTGTGACCTCTTTGTCGGGTTGATCTCTGCCACTGACGTCGCCGTTGACTGCGGGAGTAGCGGTCGCACCAGCCACAGAGGCATCCTGAGGCTCGGTGGATTTCTTTTTCTCCGCCTTCTTGCGCTCATGCTCTTCCTTTCTTTTCGCATGGCGCTTCTCTCTGGCTCTTTGCTTCTTTTCTAGTTGCCATTGTTTGAGCCTGGCACCTCGTAACTCTTCACGCTGCTTTTTCTTTGTAGCTGCCTTCTTCTTCTCCTCGCGCTCTTGACGTTGTTTTTTCTCCTTCTCCGTTTCCTTAATCTGCCCCTTTGCGTGAGCAAGATCGTACGCCAGCCCGATCTGCGTCAATTTATCTGGCCTGTCGTTGCAGGTCTGCTTGATAATTTGCTCAGGAGTAGGGTCGGTGGGCCACTTCTTAGCCGTAATTTTCATCAAAACAGAATAGGTGCCAGGCTCTAAATCAAGGTCTGCGCTGACTGACCTGCTCATGCGGTAATTTCCGTGGCTACGGACAATGTAGTCGTTCTCCCCATCTTTCTCGAGTCGGAAGTGCAACGAGTAGGTATATTGTCCTTCCAATCCTTTAAAATAGCGATCATCCAGCTATAGGGAATTAGACATTGTACAGTTTACCTGGAGCGCAAAGACTTACTTGAGACAAGACGATGACAACGGGGCTCTGTTTTGTGAGGGTTATACTGAATTTGGTATCATTGTAATCTGGTGACCAGGCTACATCCACTGTTGTCCATTGTTGTGTGATGTGCCATTGTGGCCCGAAAATACGCGTGCGGTTGAAGCTCTGGTAGTTGCGTAGGAGGTCTTGGTACGACATCCAGAACACCTGCGGCTGTCAGCAAGTTCCGAAAGGACCAGCTGACTTCGGAGTTTTACCCCGTCATCACCAAACTTGTGATTTAGGAGTTGCATCCACTCGGGTGTCCACTGCTCCGAACCATCGCTCCAGGCGCCTCGCCATTCACCTTCGCCCCAAGGGTTTCTGAGAAGATCTTTAGCGTTGGAGGACGGAGACGGCTCAATATCGACCTACCGAATCCTTACGAGTCTCTCTCCATTAATTTCTCGAGCATCTATGACGGAGTATGCGTGCAACCCGATAACGCCTTTTCTATCAGCGCTGTCTGCACCTTGCCATGTGTCGAAACTCCCAGTCCCACAGCCGAATAGAAATTCCTTATTCACTTTTAGGATTTCGTCGTTCCAAAACTTCTCTGTATCGAGGATGTCGGTGGTGAATAACTCGGTTGTCACGCCGCCCGTAAGATCCTCGACTGCTTCTCTGCGAGTTGTCAGTGCATGGACGCATACATAAAGTTTGGTATCCTACCCAGTAAAACCTCCATCGATGGCGCTATAGTCACCGTGTGCTTTTGCATATGCTTTTTCCAACAGAGGCAACCATGTCTCGTTCTCGCTGCTACATTTTGCAAAGTAGAGTGCATCCGAACCAGTCTGGCACGACTTTCGGTATTTTTCTTCAGCGTCTTGCCTGTTGGTCTGCGCAAAAGTCCTTTTTTCCTCCGGAATACTTTCGTACCAATCGGAGGCGATAAGATAAAGCTTGTCGTCGATGACGGTTTGAATCCACTCTCCATCTAGTTTAATTAGCGATCCTATCTCGTGATAAGGGAAGATGGATTTCACCTCGATGGAAAACGAATCCATACACTCCAACCTTCTCATCGCGTTTAACACAGACTTTGTCGATCAAATTCTTCTCGTTGCCGAGCGCACACAACGCTGAAAGAAACCAGCAGTCGCCACTGAGGCCCTGACGTACATCGCTTGCTGTAGCACCTTCATGGTAGAAAGTAGGATCTTCAAAGATATCCTATAACGCAAGAACCGTTAGCGACGATGGCCAATCTCAGCCATCACTCCTGAATCTTTACCGGTACACGCTTGACAGATTTTGGTTGCGCTGAATCTTCTTGGCGTCCGAATAAACCGTCTAGACAGTCCCGAGGACCGCCCCCGGCCCGCTTCAAGTCGAACTCAATGTCGAAATGTGGGTCCCGATATTTCATATTCACCCTTCGGCATTCTTTGGCGATTTTCTCGACGGCGGCAATGCATTCGGCGGATGCTTGCTCGTAAGACTTGATGGCTGCCTGGCCATGAATGACGCCCTTGGGGGATTTCGCTGCCTTCGTCTTGGCATATACATTTGCTGGAAGTATTCGTTGCGGCTTGCCTGGAAACTTGGACGTGAAGCAAGCCCAGAATTGATCGATACTGTCCTGAGGTGTCTTGTTCTTCAGCTTTTTATTAGGACTTGGGATCAGGACTGGAAGAGGCGGTAAAGCGTCTGCTTGGTTTTCAACCTCGTATTCCATCGCGATAGTGATGGACGACCAAGACTGGGTGTAGCCTTGTTATATAGAGTGAAGGTACTAAGGAGATGGAGGTATTGTGCAGAGCAACAGCATCGAAATGATGCTGTTCAGTGAATAGCAAGCATGATGTGCCCTTAGGGAGAGGAGAACTATTCAGCCCATGCCGAGCCTTATCGTTACCCATGCCAGGCGCAATATGCCGATGTCAAATTTACAAATCGGGGGTTGCTGGGGGCCTTGAGGGTTGGGGGCTGAAGTGGATGCGGCTCTAAGGCGTCAGACCGGGGACTTGGTTGGCAAGGCCTGAAACATTTTCAGCCATCGACCTGCGGGCCTGACTCATTCGCGATACCGTAAGGTAGGGCTACGCAATGCTCAACGAGGATACAAAAGGGGCAACTTTCATGCCCCCAAGTCTTCAAAGACAAAGCATAAAATGGTTACCATATGTAGGTCGGTACGGGGATATGTGGAAGTACTCGGTGCCTTACAATCAAAGTGTCAGGTATGTTTTGGCTTCGAAGCAACCATCGTCCGCATGGAAGTTACGGGCGTAAAGTACCATTCCTTCGGCAAGTTCATCATTAAGGCAATTACAAGAAGACATATTGTGAGCCGCAAGCACAAATAGACAGCGGACCAACCGAGTCTTGTTAGAATTGTAGACTAAGACCTTCTTGATAGAGCAACATAAGCCTTAAGCGCCGAGAGCGCCCCCCCTTCATTTATCCTATCAATAGTTCAAACCAAAAACCCCGACGCCATACCTTACATACAAGGCACCAGGTTGAAATACTTGCTAAGCTTTCAAAGCCATACGAAGCCTGATCGTCAATGCGTAGCGCCATATCATGCAAGCTCTGCTTACCAGGCTAGAATAAGAAACAACATCCAGGGTCAAGTATTACCCACTCAATGAAACCCATTCGTCTTGCCTCTGCCAGAGTAGGCGCTGCTTCCGGCTTCGAAATACGGATGGTTGCAAGCTTGTTTAGCCGAGATACGTCCTGCAGGATCGTAAATAAGCATGGCGTCAAGAAGATCAAGTCCGTTGTCGCCAAGGTTGGATACCAGTGGTCTTGAGTGGTCGCGAGACCATTTGGGAAAAGAAGGCTTGAAGTCAGGAAACGAAGTGACACCGGGCCAGGCATGGTCATCAGGGGTACCCAAGAGCCTATGTTCTCCTCAGTATCCTGGTCAGAGGAGCCAAAAAGCCCATGCACTTACCGAAAGATTTTGAATATCTCATCGATCTCAGAGTCTCCTGGGAAAAGGGGTTTGCGCGTGCACATTTCCGCAAAAATGCAGCCAACCGACCACATGTCAACACCCGTCGAGTATTGGCGACCGCCAAGCAGGATCTCGGGTGCACGATACCATAGAGTAACCACCTCATGTGTGTATGTGCGCAATGGCACACCGAAAGCACGCGCCAAGCCGAAGTCTGCCAACTTCAAGTTACCGTCACGGTCGATGAGCAGATTTTGCGGCTTCAAATCCCGATGAAGCACCCGATGGCTATGACAGTACCGCACTCCTTCTACAAGCTGACTCATAAACTTTTTCACCATGTTGTCGCCCAGGCCCAACCTTCCAAGGTCGGGTCCGGAGCCTTCTGGAAATGCTTTTCCTCTACCTCCATCGCTAACCGGAAGAGCCTCCATGTATTTTTTAAGGTCAAGGTCCAGAAATTCAAAGACCAGGTACAACTTGTGTCCATCAGCGTGGACAATGTTTAAGAGACGGACAATATTTGGGTCGTTCATCTCCTTCAACAAGGATATCTCTCGAATGGCTGTGCTTGGTACCCCTTCATCTTCCGCTTCTAATCTGATCTTCTTCAGCGCAACAATACGGGTAGGATGTGTGAGGTCGCGAGCTTTGTAGACCACACCATATGTACCTAGTAGAATGTGTTAGTGAAACCTTGTTACGGTTTATGATTGCAATGAAGGGGCTGCCGAGAAAGGCGATAGGAGGCATCATTTACCCTCTCCAATCTTCTCAATCTTCTGGTAATTCTCCATTGTGAGGATGTGGGAACAGCAGCCAAGTCAGGATTACCGAGGGAAAGCGCTGAATAGGATATAAAATTGCGGTCAAGGCGGTTGATTATCGATTTCTTGAGGGAGAACTGGGTGACTGTGGAAGTTCTCTTGCAAAGGCGGATCGTTTTCAGCTTGACTTGGTCTCTGGAATAGCTCTGGTATCCATGCGAAGGGTACACTCTGTTGCCTCTGTGCGAATAACTTAGTTCCAACAGCTAGTGAAGAACAGATTTGTTGTGTTGTGGAATCCGCAACTCTTGTAAACACACAATCAAGGGTACGCGCTAGCGCCGGGATCAAATCTCACGCGTTGACGCCGGCTTCGCTTGAGGTATGACTTCAAGCGTATTGACTTTTTCAAGTTCGCACGGTATCTCGACCTGCAACCATGGCATAAGGATTGAAGCACCTTGAGAATCCAATGACTAGCACAAGAGGCTTAGATCCTCGGGAAAAGCCGCCCGAGTCTATCAGATCCATCTATAAACATTACGAAAGGCTCACGGTCAAAGCAATTGACACAGATGCCAACATCATCGATTTCGTGCGCGGCATTAGTGATGCACAGCAGAGCAAGATTAGCAGGATCGGAACAGTGACTAGCTATACATTGCTAGATTCTTGCTTACGTTTTAGCAATCAAAAGGTCCCAAATGTTCAATCTACCGACGATGTGCCAGTCCCAGTGTATGAGTATGAAGGTCTACTAGGTGAAACTTCTTGCGATCTCAGAATCTGAGTGTTTATTGCTGATGAGTCAGGCCTGCACTTGATACCCTGCTTACTGTCCCAGGAGACGCAACGTGATCTACTGTCACGTCTGATGCATGGGATACTAGCTGACGAGAAAAATAAAAACAACGTCCAATTACATTTTCGAGTACCGTATCACGCTACTCGTAGTGAGAAACACAATGGACAACTTCTTCAGCAGACTTCACCCAATGGCCTCTCTTCAAGAGATACATCATTCTTCAATATCTCTCCTAAGTCGACTGAACTTTTAATGCCACTCAACCCCAATGTTCACAAGCCAATCACAATCTCTCAATTTCTCAATCGAAAATTACGATGGCTAACTCTGGGCCGGCAGTACGATTGGACTGCAAAAGCCTACCCTGTTGAGGAATCTCCTGCCTTCCCGCTAGATATTGCTGCTCTCATTGGCAGTCTTTTCCCTGCTATGAGACCTGAAGCAGCTATTCTTAACATCTATACCCCAGGCGATACTTTGAGCGTGCATCGTGATGTAAGCGAAGACTCTGAGAAAGGACTTGTCAGCATAAGCATTGGCTGCGATGCACTGTTCGTTGTAGGCATAGGAGACGAAGAAACCAACAAATTAAGCTATCTCACAATCCGTCTTCGATCTGGCGATGCGATCTATATGAGTGGTCCGTCACGCTTTGCTTGGCATGGTGTCCCGAAGATCATTCCAGACTCCTGTCCGCAATGGCTAAGGCACTGGCCTGCACATTCGTCTTTCGAGAGTTCTGAGGACGGCCTACCCAGCGAATACGAAGCCTGGCGAGGTTGGATGTCAACCAAGCGCGTCAATCTAAATGTGCGACAAATGAATGATTAAGGACTGCAAAGTTCAAATGGAAAGTGCATCCGATTCTAGATGGTCTCAATGCTCTTTTACGAGGCCTTCTCACTGGTCGTTTTTGCCTAGCCTCTGAATTGTGGAACCAACGCATTGCCTTTCACCGCATCAGGATTTTTAGTGCTCTAGAGAATGTCATCTAGTTGGCATCAACAACCTAGCGATTGGATAATCCGGCTTACGATTAGGTCTTTCATACGGCACTATGGGTACTTTGAAACCGTTCTTATACCACAAACTCCCCTATTGAGGAATTTGTTGGGGTTTAGACTTTGCGAATACAGTACATTGACAATCACTTTTGGATGGCGGACTGACGACAACAACCGCGTCCTATCATAGCCTCGATGCAAAAAGTAGGAGACTCCAGCGCTCCCAACCTTGCTTTCTGGAACCATCTTTCGTCCACAGGCATAGACGACTGGGCCGAGCTCCATAATTCAGGATGGGACTGCGACGGTCTATTCCCACACTTAGTCAAAGCGGGAACACTTACTCTACCACAAGAAACCAACCTTTACATCTCATGTATATCAATTCGATTGACCATGGCAGCCATGGCTCAGTCCTAGCGGGCTTCACGACAGAGGTCAATGATTTTCTGACTGCTTAGCTTCGATGATCTTAGGATTACATTGAGTGGTAACCCTTATGGCGGTGATGCACTTGGGTCCTTCGCAGGACAGATTTTACAGGATCCGAAGAGAGTGACCCGGCCATATGCCGCCAACTCTGTTCGTAAGCAAGCCTAATAGGCTTTGGTGTAACTTCAAGGTTACTGGAGCTCTAGTTGATGAGTCCTATTCGAGACCCATGAGGTTAATGGGTCGCTGACAGCTAGTGGCCTGCGATTCACATGTTTGGGGGAAGTTTGCACAATCAAAGCAAAACTTGAAGTTATCTTAAGCGCAGGTACTCTCCAATGCCTCCAAAAGGGACTATCCAGGCACTTGTTTCCGCTATGGGGAAGAAAGGAGCAGGTTTGATCGAGCAGGATGCTTGCACGTGGAGGCCTAATTGAATTGCACTGGTTTCGCATAAAGCTTACCTACTTTACAGATCTTCCATGACACTACTTTCTCAATTCAACAATTATCCCTTGTCTACGCACACCCAGCCGCTAGCTAGGACAGATTCTGGTAATCTTAGAAAAAGCTCAATTGAGATCCATTGATGATGGATTCAGACGCTCATCTCTAAGTAGAATAGAAAATATACGAAGACTTAGTGATAGGAACTATTTCACAAAAGTATACGCTATATATATACTTTTACAGGACTGTAGAAGATTCGGTTACCAGCTGTATATGATACCGGTACGACTAAAGTACCTTACTTACGTACCTAAGGTAAGGTAGCCCTCGTACACGATAAGCTGCCCCGCAAACCCTTGACCGTCGGGATTGTCGTGCTACGTACTCGGTAGTACCGTTCGGTGGAAACTTTCCTTTGGACTACCTTATCAGGATGGAGGGGTCGAGGGGGATCTCCTCCTTTGGACCTCAATTGCAATTCCTTCGCTCACTGTTGTCTTCTCCCATATTCTGCAATGACCACCAAGAAAGAGACCTGGCAGGACCTAGCTAAATCAAAGCGCGATTCAATCAACAACTCAATTCCAACCGCATGGCGAATCCGCTCGATCCCCTCGGCCGAGGAGCAGCGAGATGTTACTGGAAAGTATATTCACCAGTTCCTGTCTGCAAGAGAGGTTGAGATTACCGAGACAGATGCGGTGGACATTGCCGGGAAGACTTCCTGTGGACAATGGACAGCAGAAGAAGTGATCAAAGCCTTTTGTCATCGGGCCAGTCTGGCACACCAGCTTGTAATGTTCCCAAGGGGAGAATTCGAGCTTGCAATTGACAGCTGAGGCAGACAAATTGCTTGCACGAGACCTTCTTTGATGCAGCCGTTCAAAGTGCAAAAGAGCTTGACGAATACTACGCGAAGCACAAGGCACCAATCGGGCCATTGCATGGCTTACCCGTCAGTCTGAAGGATCAATTCCATGTCAAGGGCGTGGAGACGACAATGGGATATGTCGGGTGGATGGGTACGTTCCAAGGCAAGAAAGGGACTGGGAGGGAAAAGGTCTTCGAGAGTGAAATGGTTATTGAGCTTCGCAAGGCGGGAGCTGTACTTTATTGCAAGACCTCGTAAGCCAAGTCGCCCAGTGGATTGAGCGATACTCCATCTCACATTGAGAAACTAAGTGGAGTTTGACAGGGTTCCCCATACGCTCATGTCCGGTGAGACCGTGAACAACATCATTGGTTATACCTGGAACTCGAAGAATCGGCATCTCAGTGCTGGGGGAAGCTCTGGAGGTAATAACAATCCGCTTGCCTCTATGATGGGATCTGACTGCTTGCAGGTGAAGGGGCTCTCATTGGTTTGAAAGGGTCGCCGGTGGGTTTTGGTACTGATATTGGTGGCAGTATTCGTATACCCGCTGCTTTCAACGGTCTATATGGGATTCGGCCATCCTCCGGACGGTTACCTTATGAAGGAATGGCGAATTCTATGGATGGACAGAACTCCGTTCTATCTGTCGTGGGACCGCTTTCGCATTCGGCAGCTTCGTTGCGATTACTGATCAAGTCACTCTTATCTCAACAACCATGGCTGCATGACCCCCTTGTCTGCGAGATGCCCTGGCGAGATGATCATGAAAAACAAATCCAAGACCTCATTCATGGTTCGCAGGGTGATAAGCCCAAGCTAGCTTTTGGTTTTATGAAGCATGATGGTGCCGTGACTCCACATCCACCTGTTCAACGGGCTATGGATATTGCTACGATGGCTCTGGCGAAACTTGGTCACAAGGCATGTTTTGTTGGGGCAAGACCGGAAGCTCCATCGCTGATAGCTTTCAGGTCATTGAATGGAAACCACCGGCGCATCAGCGTGGGAACGAGATTGTTGTTGGTGTAGATTGTGCAAGAACGTTCGAACAGGCCACTGACATGCTCCTAGCTAAAATCTTGGAAATACGACGGGGGTGAAAACGTTCATGAAGCATTCAGTCTGTCTGGGGAGCCACTTGCGCATCAATTGGCAGCCGCGTACGGCGACAAGCCATTTGAGCAGATGAAAGCAAGCCAAATTGCCGAGAACAATGTTGCAAAGCGTGAGTACCAAAAAGAGTACATGGAATATTGGAATAGTACCGAAGCCCTCACTGGCACTGGAAGACCAGTAGACGCTCTAATAATACCTGTGGCACCTTTCTCGGCTCCACGCCCATCTAAGTACACCTACTATGGTTATTCAACCATCTTCAATGTTCTCGACTACACATCTTGCACTATCCCAATAACTTATGCCGATCAAAATGTCGATGTGATCGCCAAGGATTTCAAGCCCATCAGCGACCATGACAAGGCTGTTGCCGAAGGCTGTGAGTAATCTTTGTGGTATTGACGAAAGACATACTGACGCTAGACTCAGACGATCCAGCTATCTACGATGGGGCTCACGTGTCACTGCAACTCGTGGGACGTCGGTTGCAGGAGGAGAAAGTTCTAGCTCTTACTGAGCATCTTGGCAACGCTATCTGGGCTTCAAAATAAGCCTGCTCTAAATGACAGATTCTTTTGGATGAGTATTTTGTATAGGTACAATATCATCTTGTCTTCTAGCAATCTGCGGATCTGATCGAGAGTGCGGATTTATGTCAAGCGGTTTCTACACCATGATATGCTGTTACCATATAATCAAGCCAAGATCACGCCCTTGGATTCAACCAGGTCTTCAAGCAGCTCCCCTTTGACCATAAAGTAGACACCTGTATTGTTAGCGTATTGCAGCTGCAATTGCATTTACTGGGAATGGTACCTGAGAGACTAACCCAGTCGGGGTATAAACCATCAACCCGAGATCTTGTGTGCATCTCGCCAAATCGGTCAGCGCTTGCCCTTGTCAACCGCAGCTATAAAGTCGCGCTGGAAGTGCTACTCCTGAATCGCTTTGGAGCCGAGCTTGATCAAGCTCAGCGGATGTAACACTCCTAGCAATGGCCGACGCCCTCGTAGCCACTCCTGGATCCAACGCCGATGGAACCAAGATGCCCAAGGACAAGAATTGTCCATTCTGCCATGCCCCATTCACATCTTCTTCTCTTGGGCGCCATTTAGATCTATATATTAAGGATAAGAATGCTAAGCCACCGGATAATATCCACGATGTCGAGGAGATCCGTCGCCTTCGCGGGAATGTCACCCGTCGCCAGGCGCGTACCTCATCAGCTAAGAGGGAAGGCTCGACTCCATCGAGCGCAAAGGCCACGCCAATACCTGACCAAAGCTCTCCCCCGAGCGGGCTGCACTATTCCAATACAGGTCACGCAGAGGGAGGACCAGTCAGGGTGAACTTCAACAGGCCTAGCTGGCAGGCTACGGGAGTCATTAATGATCTGCCGCCGGTTATAAGAGAAAGTCCTTCTTACCCAAAGCCCCGTAATACCATAAGAAGGGCATCAGCAAAGGAAGACGTTATTCGGAAACAGGATGCGCTGGAGGAAAAAGAGCGAGGACGGGCGGCGGAGCTTGCTCTGAAAGAGGTTCTGGACAGTGTGAACGCTGCCAAGCAAGTCCTCTTGTATAAATGTCGCGACAATGCACTGACCTTTTCTCTTCTTGCAGCCGACGAGCTCACCCTCGGCCACTCCTTGATCTCAACTTCTTCAGGCTCTCTTTTCCAGCGATATGCTTGCAATGTCTGGTGCCGCCTCCTTCCTTCTCCGCGAGCCCAACCTATGTCGGTCCAGCACATTGGCCTATCGAAACACCTGGACCTGCTCAGTTCGAATCTCTACGGCTATGGCTTGCATCCAAGCTAAAATACTGGAGGCGGCAGCGAGCCGCAGCTGGTCCATCTAGTGAAATCAAACACAATGGTTTGAATGGCCATACGAACCAGCAAGAGCCGGACCCCGACTCTCAAGAGGAAGAAGAACGATATTTCAGACATCTTCAGAACGCTTACACAGATTGGTCAAGTTTGACGGCGGAGGAAAGATACAATTCTTGGAAAGTAGAATTCATGAAATCATACGTCCAGGAACAGGAGAAGCACAAAGAAACCGCCGCCAACCTTAGCAAAGCCGAGCAAGAAATCCAATTCCTCCGCGCCCAACTCCAACGAACCACCTCCCAATACCCCCAAACCGATTCCTCTTATTACCAACCCTCAACCCTTTCCCTATCCCTCGAAACCGCCCTTGCCCTCTCTGACACCGACAACCTCAAAGACTGGGACTTCGACGCCCTGATTACAAAACACCAATCCCGTCTCCAATCCCACCGCACAACCCAAACCCCCCTCCCCACCACGCCGGCAAAACGGCTTCCCCCTTCCCACCACAATAACAACATCCCGCTTACAAACGGCACGTCGCCCTATCCCCCCCCGCCCTCACACCGTCCGCACAATAACGCTGAACATAACTCCCCGGGGAACAATCACGAGGATCTTGATCTCGCGGACGCGCCGGGCGATGAGGATGACCAACAGCAAGGGGAAATGGACACGGGGATGCTGGATCCGGATCTGCGGGATAAGGATACTGTGATGAAGGGGGGAGGCGAGGGCGGGGGGCGAGGGGAGTACGCGGGTGGAAGGATGTTGATGGGATTGCGGGAGTATGAGGGGATAGGGTTGGGGAATGGAGGTGGCGAACGGGGCGGTGGCATGTGAGGCTTTCAAACCTTGAGGTTGGGATCGGTACGGTGCGGTGCGGTGCAGTGAATGTTTATAATGATGGGAATCTTGGTTTCGGGACTAGGGCGCTTCTGGCTGGGTTGAGATCTGGTGTACATAACGGCTGGGGCAACGGCATGGGCGACTATATCTGTCAACAGCTCGATAGCAGCAGGGCATTTGCGGAGTTTCCTGAGCGGGACCGAATGGGGAATCTTGAGGTTTAACTTGTTTATATCGTGTTAATTTTGGGAGATATGGTTCATGTGCATATCTGATGCATCCAAGGCGGACGTTGGCTGTCAAAGATTCTATATCCGAAGCTACGCAATGCAAACCGTTATCCATCCAATTCTTCCTGCTCATCAGACGCCGGTACCAGAAACCCCCTCCCATATCCGTCTAGCCCACCCAAGTAAAGCAGCCTTTATGCGATGCAATATATACAACCTCTCCCTATACTCCCACCATCCCTAAACATCTCTCTTACATCAACCCACGATCCATATCCATTCCCATATCACTCATACATCTCCCCCACCCATCACCCCAGGTTAATCGTCCGCCAGATCCTCCTCGTCGCTACTCCTCCTCCCAAAGAGGCTGACGCGGTTCTGGATGGCGTAGATGGCGTAGCCGACGAGGGAGAGGACGACGAAGAGGCAGATTATTATTATCGCGATGACGATGTTGCGTTTGACCATTTTTGGGGGGTTTGACCGGGGGTGGTTTGGGCTTTAGGGCGGTCGTAGAGGTAAAGGTCGGGTGAGGAGGAGTTGGACGGGGAGAGAGGGAAGCGCTCTGGTGTGGAGGCTGGCAGGAGATGTGTGGTCGAAGGGTGATGAGTTGGATGGGGAGGATGAGGTTGACTTGTTCGGTGGTGAGAGGTGAAGAGGCTGAGAGGGCGCAAATGCGTGCGTCGAAATGAGGTATTGCGATACGTCGAGCTTGGCTCTTTGCTTGCTTTCAAGGTCGAAGTAGAGATATAGCTTCCAGATCGCTTCGGAGGATACAGAGGTACAAAGGCGCTCGAATGCTGGGGGTATCAATATCGTCCTAATCGTAAAGGTTCGTAGCTTTTCGAACAATGGTATTCGTCGAAGATATCTATGCAAGAACAAGACCAGATGAGGCGTCCTTGCATCTTGTATCCACGCCAGATTGGCCGCCCCAACCTCTGCGGCATCATGCGTGGCTGGCACGGTGATTGTCGAATCATGGTGTTTGTTGACTTGCAGGGGTGTGGGGTTCCCAGCCACGTGAGAAGGGCGCTAGCGGGTAGGGTGCCAAGCTTTGGCGGGGAGATCCGCTCAGGTTAGCGTGGTTTCAACTCCGGAATCCGTGGCAGGTGACGGAACGCAAAAAGTAACGAGGACAATCCTATGTTTTAGGAACCAGTGAGCGAATTTTGACGTCGTTGGTTAGGAGCAACCATATCCGTAGATCGCTTCCGATTATCAGCGGCGACGCAATATGTCACCAAACCACTGGCCAATCTCAACCATCTCCCTTTCTCCCCATATTCCCAACCCTTCCCTTTCCACGACCTCGACCCTCTCCTTCCCCACGCTAGTCCCAAGCTTCGTTGTCCCATCTTCTTCCCACACACTATCTTTACCTCCTTCTTCCCAAAGACCGACACTTCTCCGCGCCAACTCCACAAGTTCCAGCCCTTGAACTCGCAACACGTTTTCCTTGCCCACCTCCACCCGCATTTTCGGTAACCTCAGAGTCGCGTGTCCGGGCGGATACTTGCGATGTGATCGACGCTTCTTCACCGGAGTCAGGGATGGATCTTCTACCTGCGGATCATCATCCGGCGCGTTCAAACCGAGACCGGCATAAGCTGACAGATCCGGAGGTAGATCATAACCAGGGGTGCGGAAGAAAAGAAGCGGGCTTATGAAAGGGTCGAAATAGGTCTCAGGCTTGGAGAAAAGGGCAGATCTAAGAGCAATGAGGCTCTCCATCGATATAGAATTGGCGGGCTTGGCTGTGGTAGGGCCACTTGCAATGCACTTGACGAGTGCTATGTCCTGGGAACCCGGAAGCTTAGGATATAGAGACTCTGCCGATGAAGCAGAAGGATGCGGTTCAGCTTCCTCTATTGCAGGAAACAGCGATGTCCAATCGACAATGGGGTTTCCCACAGCGACGCCACTTATACCCGGCTTGCCATCGTGGCATTCGGTCAGGGCCAGCATGCTAGCGAGGCTTCCTCCAATAAGCTCACCACAGATACCAAGCTTTGTGTACGTCACAGTCTGATATAAGCCATTGGATGTCTCCGTGCTTCGAGCTAGGTGTTTCTGGACCCAGTCATATCCTGCCAGTACATCGTGTATCGGAGTCGGGTACGGGTGCTGCTCAGATAGTCGATAGTCCAATCGCACCACTGTCGCATTCGAGCTCAATGCCAACGGAGTCGTATTAAAGGGTCCCGAGAGGTTGGAAAAGCCGCGGTGGAGGAAGAGGATAATGGGGCCATTAGGTGAAGGCTTGGGTGGATAGCGGATACTGGAGCTTAATGTCAGTATTGCAGGGTTGATAAGTCGATAATGAAAAAGCACCTTAACGGTACGAATCCATTCAATCCAACTTTCACTTTGACCTTCACTTCGTCACTCTCGTGGGAGAGAACAGGAGCATACCCTCGTCCCGAGCTTGTACTATTGGCTCTCGTAAGAGCATGGAGTAGCTGTGGCTGTCCCAACGACGAGCGGAGCGGGAGAGCATGATGGGAACCTCGCATCTCACCATGACGAGTTGCAGTGTGAGCAATAATGCAATAAGGTCGGCAAACTTTCCTTTGTTGTTCGCCGACTATTTTGGCAAGGTTAGCCGAGACGCTTGGTCCGGGGGCGTCGGCTCGCTTGGGCTCGATAGATATCTTAAATCTGCCAATGACGATGAGCATCGTGGGGCATGTGTATTTAGGTAGCTCAAAACCCCATTCTCCGGTGATTGATTCCTCTGTCATTTTTAGTAGATTCCTGTACGTCTCGTTGCTTCTACACTTACTTCCTTAACGTTGCAGAACTGCATACACAAATTTGAAATATCTAGAACATAATTTATTCCTGGATTTAAACCTTTCTGACCAGTGAGCTCTGCACGATCAGGAAAACCCTATACCATGCCCGAACTGACATTCGTTGCCAAGTGGCTCCTATCATTCATTGTGTTCGTCATGCTCAGGTCTGCCCAGCGAAAGCCCTCCCAAATATCGACCTCGGGCACTGACTCGGGCAGGGCTACCACAATCTTTCCACCAACAACCATGGCATACATGACCCCTCATTAACACCTTTTGGCGAAGAACAATGTCGCCAATTTGCTCAGCGGTTCCCTTACCGTGATAACGTCGAGCTCCTCGTCACCTCCCCCATTCGCCGAACCATCTATACCACCCTTATAGGCTTCGAATCGGAAATAAAGCGTGGCGTAAAGGTTATCGCAATTCCCGAAGCGCAAGAAGTCGGTGGCCTGCCTTGCGACACTGGCAGTGATGCTGAAGTGCTGAGAAAAGAGATGGAGGGCAAGCCTGTAGATCTGAGCTTAGTTCACAACGGATGGAACAACAAAAAAGGGAAATGGGCCACGGATGCTGATGCAATTGAAGATAGAGCGAAAGACGCCAGACGATGGTTGAAGGCCAGATCCGAGAAGGAGATTGTGCTCGTCACGCATGGCGGGTTTTTGCATTTCTTCACAGAAGATTGGGCTGATACTAGAAAATTCCAAGGTAGAGTGGCCACTACTCCGCAAGGGCTTCTAGAGCTAAAAAAATTGTTACAGGCACTGGTTGGGCCAACACTGAGTTCCGCACGTACCAATTCAAGGATGGAGATGATGACCGCGCCTCGTTGATTGAGACTGCCGAATCAAGACAGCTCAGAACCGGCACTGAAATTCCGTTGACGGAAACGGAGCAGTTTGAGTTGAAACAGGTTGCAATGACGACATGGACGGACCTCGGATATCAGCCTTCAAGTAATCTCTAATGAGATCGATGAGTTATGTACGGTCGACTCTGATTCCTGACGGCCATTCAGAGGCATCAATGTTGAACGTCAATAGATGCATTGGGGGTTTGGTGTCTAAAAGCATTAGAGGTTACTAGAACAGTCAATCCCGCCTCGGGGTAGAATCAGATTTAGAAGCAGATCTAGAAGACGAGAATGTAGTACCAATCAAGCTGCTGGGGACGACTATGTAGAGTTTCAAGTAAACCAACGAGCTTACCTACTTCGTTACTCGCTATTCGTCAAGTATGGTCAGTTAGTAGCCCAATCTTTCAGTGGAACATCTTCCATTGCAGCACCTAACAATTTCCAGGACCCAGCGTGGATATGCATTAGCAAGATTGGCCATTAGACCGGATAGAACGAACGGCCGACACAAAGCCGCATTACTTGTGAATTTCATAAATGGGAGACTGGAGAGGCACAGGGAGAGCCAGAGTGACCATCTCCTCTGCCCAGAAACGAGTGGACCTTTCATGGGGATAGTACCTGGAATTAAGACTAGAGCTTCCAAGTAGAAAGGTACCGCAAAGATTATAATGTTCTAGAAAATGGATATCTCTACTGGTAGAGTAGCGAAATTTCGCTTAGCAGCAAGGGGTTTCTTCCGGTTCTAGAATAGATACCGCATGTGTCTCCCTTCTTTTTTAAAATGTCTGGCCTGTCTAGGAGGAGGTTGAGATTCAACGAACCCCATCAATAACAAAATGCGGTCGGAAACCAAGCCATTGGCGATCAGCGAGTATGAGCATTTGGAGACGCTCGTCGAGACCGAGGAAAAGGTTGAAGAAGTACCCAGAAAACGCAGGGAAGCTGTTGACCAGGCAAATCTTACCGTGACCACATCTGCTCCAAAAGTTTGGAGGACAAGAAGACGAAGAGATGGAAAGGTATTAAACATCGCTGCTCCGTCAGAGTCTGCGGAAGCGAGTAGTCTGACGCCAGTTACAGATGTTTCTTGCTGCGGAATATGTCGATACCCTGGGTGTAATGGACGAGGCTAAGGAAACGCTTCTTCGGCTGTTGAATCATCCTAATTTGGTGAGCCTCATCGATATTGTCCAGGATTCTGAGATTTGCACGAAGTCGAAAGATTACACAGTATGGGAAGATTGCAACAGAGGGACTTTGAACCGCCTGCTTTGGCAGGCGTGTGATCAGGAAAGAGCGTAAGCGGCTGTATGAGTTCCTTTGGATCCTTGAATAACCAAATATGCGTAGCAATATACCCGAGAGTTTATGTTGGCACGTCCTGGACGGTATTACGCAGGCTCTTCTTTGGCTTCATCATGGCCATAGGCATACATTTCCATTCGACCAGCACATGATTCGTGATGACGATTGGCATCCCGTTACTATTGTTCAGATCAGTCCAACAAACAGTAAGGGCATTGTAAAGATGACTTCAAGCAAGAAGCTCCTGACAGATAGATAGTATACTTTACCGTTCCAAAGGGCGAAGAGACATATGGTGACGTGAAGCTAGGGTGCTTCCGTTCAGCGGCTGTGAGTTCAACGTCCATGTTTGTGGAAGCATACAAGCCTCCGTGGGTTAGAGCATATGGTGCGTACATGGCACCGGTAAGTCCTCGTAATCGTAGTAGCGAGGTGGAATTAACCGTTTTAAGGAGGTACAACGAAACAATACGTTATCACCAGCAGCAGACGTTTGGTCTCTCGGAGCTGTACTGTACCGCATGATGTCTGGGGGGGCACCAACAAAGCAAGATGTCTCAAACAAAGTAGGAAACGTCGGAGAAGATGATTTCTGGGTAAAGGCTATCCCAAGCAGATATAGTACGGAGCTGAAAAAGATTGTGAGGGCAATGCTGCGTGTAGACAGAACGAAGAGGCCTACTGCCGATGACCTCTCAGTCAGCGTTGACCACGGGGTGAACATCTGGAGAGATAGCACCTCGGAGGGAAAGCGACTCATTGCGAAGGGTGAAAATCGTGACACTGATCCACCGAGGAGACATTCGCAGAACGGTGTTCTAGTTATTTGAATATTTCAGGATGAAGAAAAGACCTTCAACGCCATCGCTAAGCGCTTTGAAGCGCTCAGGGTCAGTCAGATCTATGTAGGTAGCTTTCGAATTTGCAAATCATCTGGAACAGAGTATCTATCCCTAATATCCACATTACTGTCACGAGTTCCTGCTTGTGTTCTTGTCTTACTTGTCGATCTTTGGAATGATAATCTCGTTGAAAATCGACGATAGAATTAGTCTGTGAGGTCTGAAGCCGCTATTGCTCAAGAGATCAAGATTTGTTGTACGGTATTCTGTTGATGCGAAGTGAGTTGGCTGGGACGGGCAAGGCTTCTACAAAGTATTGTATTGTAATTGAGGTTGGTATTTTTGGTATTCTATACGTCATGGCGCGTTTATTTCCGGGAGTAAGCGCTGATTCACACTTGAATTATTCGTACTCAAGCCTCTCTGTGACTCTCCTGTTTGATACCCTTATTAAGAGTCTCCTTTTTGGCCAAGATGCCGTTCGGAATCAACAATCCTTTCCCCACGTCTATGAAAGGTGAGTGCGAGAAGGCTGGTAAAGTGAGTTAGAGAAATTTGGTCCTGATCTGAGTTGCAACATTTGGCTGATATTGCATGCAGATTCTCGCCTCTTTTGTGGACCCACGACAGGCGTTCGGCCCTGACAAAGTAATACCACCCCATATATTAGCAAATGCAAAGGTATCTAGATTTTCTCAATCCTCATCCGCTCCATGTGACGTCCAGAGAAGGTTGGGCTAATACAGTCATCAGGGTCTCGCCATTATCACGGTAATCAAAGCGGGTTTCTTGGGTTCTGCGCGCTTCGGTTCTGGTGTCGTTGTCGCTCGTCTTTCAGATGGCACATGGTCTGCACCCTCAGCTCTCGCGACAGGCGGAGGGGGCTTCGGCGGACAGATAGGCTTCGAGCTGACAGATTTCGTCTTCATCCTCAACGACGCTGCAGCTGTAAGGACCTTCTCGCAGAAGGGAGCATTACAACTAGGCGGCAATGTGTCGATTGCCGCGGGCCCGGTTGGCAGAAATGCAGAAGCTGCGGGAGCGGCAAGCTTGAAAGGTGTGGCGGGGGTGTTCTCGTATTCGAAAACGAAAGGACTGTTTGCTGGAGTCAGTCTAGAGGGTGGCGCGCTAATTGAGCGGAGAGATGCAAATGAGAAGATGTACAACAGTCGGATCACCGCAAGACAATTGCTGGAAGGAGGAGTAAGGCCACCACCAGCTGCGGAGCCGCTTATGCGTGTACTAAATTCGAGGGTCTTCTCCGGAACTACAAACCTTGGAAATGACACAATGTACAACGACATCCCGGTCTATGACGACCGCCACGATAACCTCGTTTGGGAAGGAAGACAAGGTCAAGGATACAACGAAGGCGTACGCACAAACCGCACAGGCTCCACCAGTGGCGCCAATGACTACGAGTACCGCGACAAACCCCAAAGAGCAAACACTTGGGCCGACGACGTTTACGACCGACAACCCAACAGTGCCCCCAGTCGCTCAATGACAACACGGGCAAACCCTAACGAGACTTTTGACACTCTGGGAAGGCGAAGTCGAGGAAACACTGTTGGCGATGATTACACATATAGCGATCAAAAGCCTAGCAGGCCGACAGCACCAAAGCCTAAATTCACACCTAAGCCTAGTGCAGCCTCACTCGGTCCAGACGAGGCGATTGCGCTGTACACCTTCGAAGCGGACCAACCCGGCGACCTGGCATTTAAGAAGGGAGACGTGGTCACTATAGTGAAAAGGACGCAAAATGCGTCGGACTGGTGGACAGGCAGAGTTGGAAACCGAGAGGGGATATTCCCCAGGTATGGTATAAAAAATTCCATCCATCAGGCTAAGACTACTAACAATCAATAGTAATTACGTGGACTCTGTACACTAATGGAAGAATATGGACCCTCTGCATAGCCTCATCATGAGATCGTCGTGCTGCTGCACTTTACTAGCAAGCGTTGGAGTTTGGTTTATCTTTTAGTTCTTTTGGTAGTCAGGCTTACTTTGCCATATCCGAAGGTGTGCTGGCTGGCTGGGACACTTTCTCCTTGTGGATAGTCCCTTTTTGATCACATTTGTCCCCTACGAGCTGTACGTACTCTAGCTTCTCTCATAGGTTATTTGATGTTCTTTTCAAGCGTACCTGTCTATGAACGCATTTCTTTCGAGTCCGCCTAGCTACCCGTATCGTCTACCAGATGGATTAGCGACTCGCTCAATTACCCTGGAAATCCCGGAGGGCATAATAGCACATACCAGGACGGCTTACGAACTAGGTGCCCCTGCTGACGGATGTGTCTATGGAATTCTACCCCTCAAGCTGTGGCCAATTATAAAAAATCTTCCAGTTGTCCCAAAGAATATCTGCCCAAACGAGTGAATCTTCAGCCAGCATTCACACCCACAAGACAAAGTAAGGTCCACCAAATGCGCAGAGCTACGTCTTTCTTCTGTCATTTTTCGTTTGGTAATCGTGTCGCCGTCATCAGTACCGCGTCTTGACCACAAACTATCGCCCTTATCAAGCATCCATCTTCATACCCACTACCTCCTTATACTTCTTTGAGAAATGACCGGCCCGTCGTATTCCGCTGTCCTCTCAAATGATGCATAATTCTTAGTTTTTGTCTCTTCTGATGTCCCACCTCTGCTTTGATCTCCCTAACTGACACTATTATCTCTTTATGTTGCGGTGAACTCATTTGGGAAAACTCCTGGGAGCTGAGGAGATAGCTCAATAAACATGTGTATGTCGAACAGCTAGGTTGTAATTCTTGTGCCGGTTGCACAGGCCGCGGTGGACTTTACAGTTGACTGAGGAACACCTTTTGATGTGCTGTGCTATCTTGCAGTCTAGACTTCCTTGCTATGTTCGTCCATTCACGATCTGTTCCTCCCGATATATTCGGCTTCTTTCTCGATGTTTATTCGACCTCTTTCTCGATGTTTATTCGACCTTGCGCCGACAGCCAGAGCTCAAGTGATGGCTGGGGCGTAACAAACTCATTGGTTAAGTCCCTTACTTTGTCGGCTCCTAGAATGAGCCGATCAGGGTGGAGTAAATGATATCCAGGATTCTTTCCATGTATTCAATACAGTAGTATTATTTTCCATCCATGAGATTGAAGGCATTCAACCAATTGAGAGCAAAGTAGAGACGTTTGAGGATGTACTGAGGAGCTCTTACTGCAGTCATTACGAGCACCGAAATCATGTACGAAGGATTTTCTCTTTTGGAGTTAGGTAATCTTCTCAGATCAGGTACAGGCATCGCATCGCCCTTGCCAAGGAGAACTTCAGATTATTGTGATGAACCGACGTTTCAGTGGAATTATGTATTGCATGGAATGCGACTAGATGCGGAAGAAGGACTTGTTAAGACAAAAAATGAAAATGCGTGACTAAATGGGTTGTAGAGCAAAGGAAGATGGACCATCCAAGTAGGGCAAACTTCGATTAAGTACGAGGTACATCGGTCATTGGAAGAATTGCACTTTATGTTAGAAGTAAATGCGGACGAGCGACTTTGAATCTTCCACAAGTGAAAAAAAAACAAGCTCCGCCTAAAGCTATCTCAATAGAATATTCTAATTCAATGCAACTGGGCTAGATATACGTTCAATTCGTCTAAAACCCACTCATCTCAACTTTCAGGTCATTCGTCCTTTCAGGGTTTTCCATTATAGCATTGCGTGTCGTCATGATCACGAGACACCTCTTACAGAAGCCTTTCCGTATGGTATGTGGCCCTACCGTGAGCCTCAGGGGCATAACCACTACATTACTTCTAGACACTTCACGGTCAAACAGAATGAAGATCCAGGTTAAATGTACAGTTGGCAGCATTTCCGACGCCAGTGAGCCCGACCCGAAGCTGCCCAGTGTTGATCAATCACAGCCCCTGTCATCGATGGCCAAGGATGGACATACGGAGAGGAAGACTGTTGTGTGCGATAAGAGTATCTTTTCTAAATTGACGCCTACTATGAGGGCGTTCACTCTGGAAGGAAAGCTGGCGGTTATCACTGGGTAGGTCTTTCTATAGGATAGTGATTCCCCTTTGTCATTACAATACACTATCGACTCTATATCTCATCCATAGTTCATGATGTAAAGCCATAATCACATTTGTTCGTCACTCAATGGTTTGACTTGGTTCTCCACGGATGACTGAGCTTCCATTTTTCTTGAGTCACAAATGTCTATTCTTCATGGTCTACTTGCTGTACCTTTCGCTTTTCCTTCACTGAGGCTTTATGTTATTACAGCGGCGCTCGTGGTCTAGGATGGAACATGTCTCAAGCACTCGCAGAAGCTGGTGCGTCCACCATAGCCCTACTAGACTTGAAGCAAGACCTTGGCGACGAGGCCGCCGCAGAACTCCACTCCATCACCGGCATTCCCGTCCAATTCTACAAAGTCCATGTACGTGACGCCAAAGCAGTCACCGAAGTCATGGCTCAAATCTCTCACAGAACCTGGCTGCCCTGACATCCTAATCAACCGCGCCGGCATCGTCGACTCCAACATCAAAGCTGGGGACTACTACCCACAACTCTTCCGCACTCTCATCGACACAAACCTCACCGGCTCCTTCCTCGTCACCCAAGCCTGCGCCCGCTACATGATCCCCCGCGGCCGCGGCGGCTCCATAATCCTCATCGGCTCCATCGCCGGCTCCCGCGTCCTGCACCCGCAGGAACAGTGCGCCTACAATGCCTCCAAAGCCGCCGTCATCCATCTCGGCAAGTCCTTGGCGGCGGAATGGGCGCAGCATGGCATCCGGGTCAACACGATATCTCCGGGGTACATGGATACGGCGTTGAATCACGAGGCGCGGTTGGATGGGCTGAAGGCGCATTGGAAGCGGATGACGCCGATGGGGAGGTTAGGGGGCGCGGATGAGATGAACGGGCTTGCGGTATTTTTGGCGTCGGACGCGTCGGGGTTTGTGACGGGGAGCAATTGTGTTGCGGAGATGAGTTTGTGATGAGATGGTAGGTGGGGAAGGTTACTGATTTTGATGGTGTAGGGCGGTTATTCGGTATACCGAAGAGAGGGAGCCAAGCAAGTGGAAGACTCGAGGATTCGGAATCTGGGAATGGGGAAAGCTTAGGCTTGGAGTTGACTTTTGATGTCTTATCGTCAAATAACACGGCCTTGAAATGAAATTGCCAACATCTCAAACGATCACGGAGGCTTGCCATCAGTAGAGGTACTGGTCGCAATACGCTCTACTAGGACTCTTACACCGTGCACTAGAAAGACATCTTGAGACATTTCATAGATATAGAAGATAACAAAGTTGGAAATTAGACGGAGCCATTCGATTAATTACAAGTCTATGAACTTTTTGGGAATCTCTACAACGATGAAAATCTTGACCCCTTTTCCAGGGGGTCCTGTAGGCCTGCCAAGATGTCCAAAACAGCTGCAAGCCCTTACATTACCTCATACAAATCACCTCCTACTTCGTCCCACCACCTCCACGACTCCCTCCCCAACCTCCACTCTCCACCCCTCACTAACCAACATCCTCCCCACCGCCGGACCTAGCTTCCCTTTCCCCCCCTCACTATGCCTCCCCACTCCCGTCACAAACGTCAAGCCCCTTCCCTCCCCAACCTTCCCAGCCCTGGCCCACTCCCCTCCACCCCTATTCCACCACGCTTCGACCCTGTCCCTTGCAATCCTTACCGCATCCTTGACGCCCACGCCGTGCAGATCCACTTCCGAGGAGGTAGACTGGGCAGCGACGAGCGCATCAGCGGCAGCTTTTTCATGGCGCTTGAGGGATGCGGAGGCATCACGGGCGACAGAGGAGTAGTAGGATGCAGCGCCGCCCATGAGGGGAGTGGATTTGGACTTGCGGTGGGCGGCGGAGGCTTGGGCGTAGGCGATGGAGCGGGTATTAGTAGAAGCTTGCGCGAGAGCAGTGGCGGTTGAGAGGGGAAGGGGGCGGTAGAATTCGTGTGGTGGTTGTGACGGGAAAGAAGGAGAGGGTGAGCGGGGAAGGTATTGGGGAGTTATTGTTGTGGGAGCGATGAATGATGAGGTGGAGTGGAGGGCTCGAGCGAGTTCATGGGCGGAGGAGGTGGACGGGTGCGTGAGGTTAATGAGAGATTTGAGGTGGTTGTGCGGAAGAGCGGGGAAGTCGACTGCCAATTCGCAGACATGCGCTTCGAGGAGGGCGGGTGGTGTGGATGAGATGTAGGGATTGGGATTAGAGTCTTGCAGGTCGCAGAGGACGATGATTGTGGCAGGGAGGGAGGCACCAGATTTATGGTAGGTAGAAGTAACGGTTTGACGGGGGAGGTAAGTTCGCTGTGTGATGAATTCAACGTCTTCCTTGGCGCGGTCCCATCGGCTTGCTTTTATGCATGAGCCGTTGCTCGATTCAACGTCTGACGGCGCGGGAGTTGAGCTTGTGCGGCGCGTTTGTTTCTTTCTCTTTCCTCTGGCCTTGCGCCCCCTTGTGGTACTTATGGATTCACTGAAGCCATCTATACCCCTCTTGATGATCTGCTCTCCCTCATTCGCGCCTTCGTCCTCGAAGAAGACTTGGTTCAGAAGCTCCTCGACTGCTTGGCCATAATTATACCCCAGCTTCTTCAAAGTATAATTGATATCAAAATCCTTCACGGTTGGAAACATCTCTTTGAGAACCGTAATCTTGTCTTCGCCAGATAGCGCTTCCAGTGCCAAATCATTCTGGGACTTTGTACTCCATTCCTCGTTTTGCGCATCATCCTGGATACCGCCACTAAGGTTGAAATTGTTTATTGATTGAGATATTTCTGTGAAGTCGGTCTCCTCGGATGTAGATATAAAGTCGCCGTGCCATGATTGTGCTCGGTCAGGGGACTCTTGTGTGCTGTGACTATCATATTGTAGTCCACTGCTTCCGGATGGGTCGAACTCTGTGTCATCCTCCGCAATGCTGTTCTTGAGAACGTCGAGCGTTGCTTGTATGTCTTCGATCGATTCACTATTTGAAAGATCGTAGTCTGAAATTATGGCAAAGAAAAGTGCCGAGTCTATAGGGGGACAATATTCCCTCTGTAGACAAGCGTAGTCCCCGTCAGCAACCACGAGAGTTCTCGAAGGGACAATTTATTTTCACCTCCAGAAGTTTGACATTATCGTCATCCATGTTCACTATCCAACAATCTCTTCGCGGATTCTGTACAAGCTTCAAATTGCATATTGAAGTAGAGCGCGATACGTCTTGAAATCTATCTCAAGGAAATCAACAAGTAGATACGTCAACACTTGGGTGCACAACCAGTGATGTGCTTACTTTGATCCGGGACGAAAATTACAATAGAATACATGTAATATTACACTGTCGTCGTCCATGCTAGCTAAAGTCCCGAGGGCACATAGTAGAAGCAACGATAAGAATCGTCTCTGCTTGGGAATGACGCTCAGTCGAGTTATAAATTGTTTAGTCTGAGGGCTTTGCTCTACAATATCGTTTGATCACGAACGTTGATCTCTGCACGGATACTTTGATCCTTGATTATTGTCTTACGCGTTTCTCAACGTCAGAGCTGATCAACTCACCACAGCTCATTGTTCGAGAATATAAAGTGATCAGTGTGCACCAACTGTAGTTACGGAGAAGACTACGTCAAGTCTACCATTTCAAAAAGAACTTGCCACAGTACATACTACAATCATGTCGATTATCAAGCTTGTCGAAAGGAAGACTCATCAACTGCCAGGTAAGGGAAGACAACATTCAATCACTCTGGGATTCCAGAACAGTGCTCATTTTGATCTTAGGGAGGTTGCTTGTCTCTGAACTCGCTTTTGCGGTACCCGTGGACTACTCCCACCCTGACAAAGGACGTATACGTCTTTTTGCTAGGAGTGTGGAGCGGTTCGAGAAACTAGCCGATCATAGTATTAAACAAGCCAAACAGAAACCTTGGTTTGTCTATCTACAAGGTGGACCTGGGTCGGGCTGTGCACCTCCCCAGAGCGTTCCATGGACTGATTTCGTGTTGGATAAGGGTTATCAAATTCTTTTTCTGGACCAACGTGGTACAGGACTCAGCAGTACGATTACTGCAAAGACTCTAGCAAATAAAGGGAGCCCTACGATGCAAGCAGCGTATCTTAGACACTTCCGTGCCGACAACATCGTCCGTGATTGCGAAGCTGTCCGAGAGAATTTGACAGCAGACTTTCCAGAGGAGAAGAAAAAATGGACAGTCATGGGTCAAAGCTTCGGAGGTTTCTGCGCCGTCAACTATCTTTCCAAATCTCCCGAAGGATTGCAAGAAGTGTTCACTTGCGGAGGCCTCCCTCCGCTTGTTAAGCAGCCGGATGTAGTCTATGAACATACCTTTAGGACGGTTCGCCAACGGAATATGGCCTACTACGAGAAGTATCCCGAGGACATTCAGTCAGTGAAAGACCTCGTAAGACACATCGATGAAAAACAACGGCGAAAAGAGAAAATTGCGCTACCCTCAGGTGGCAGTTTCTCTGTCCTTAGACTACGGCAAATCGGATTACTATTTGGCTTTCACGGAGGTCTCGATATGGTTCACGATATGATCTACCGTCTAATTAACGACTTGAGGTATTTTGGAGAATTTACTCGACCCACACTTGCAGCATTTGAAGCAACAATGGGCTTCGACGTAGCCCCATTGTATGCATTGCTGCATGAGCCGTGTTATACTCAGGGAGCGGCGTCAAACTGGTCTGCGGATCGTGTGATGCAAAGTCTACCAGACTTCATGAATGACTCCGTTGGTCAAGAGAAAATCCTATTCACGGGTGAAATGGTATTCAGAGGTATGTTCGAAGACTATGACGAGCTTCGAAGCCTCAAAGAAACTGCAGATATTCTAGCGAAAACAGATGACTGGCCAGATCTATATGATGAAGCACAACTCGCTAAGAACGAAGTGCCGGTCTATTCTGCAACATTTTACGATGACATGTTTGTCGACTTCGAGCTAGCCCAGGACACGGCGTCGAAAATCAATAATTGCAAGCAGTTCATCACAAATGTCATGTATCACAATGCGGTAAGGGCCAAGAGCGACGAGCTCCTTAAGCAGCTGTTTGCATTGAGAGATGATGTGATAGATTAAAATGGCTGGAAAGCACGGCTCTAATACTGATAACTCCATGTTAGAGTAGGAGTAAGGCTCCATGCACACAGAAACGCATAAGCGCTTGAATTATTCCAAGCTTTAAGGTAGTTATCCGCAAAGCAAGATCTGGAATCCTTATTCTATGACCCAAGGGCTGGCGAATATGTACGCTGTGAAAACCATATATAGAACGTTAGACAGATTAACAAAGCGCAAGCGCTCAGCTGATAATATAGGCGGGCACATCACCGCAGAAGCCGAAACAATACGCAATCTAAGCCCCGTCCGTCCGTAACATTCAGCTGTTGTTGACATACCTGTTTGGCTTACTCACGTTTACTGATTCTTGTATACTTTCCTGCCAGGAACAACTCGTCATATTCCCATTCCAATTACTAACAACCACGAAACCTCTTTTTGGCATATCCAGATGGACAACCAGCATTGTCGACCTCTGAAAGGGCATAGCTTTCACTCAAAACCTAAAACTTGGATTGGAAGAAGAACAAGAAGAAATACATAGATTGGGCTAATCTTGATCGAAATTGCCACTATCTTCCATAGGCGGCCTGTTAAATCCAAAGGCCTCCAAGTTGCTGTTCAAGACTCGGTTTATTGAAGACGGAGAGCATGGAAGGTGATTTCTACCGCAAGAATTGGCCTGCTTGTTCTTATGGAATTCAGTGGTCGGATGTCAGGGTATGATGTCCACTACTATTAATATTCAAAGGGGTCTAGCTCTTGAACTTCCAAGTAGCCATCCTGATTTCTTGGTACCAGCCTTCAGTGACAAACCGTCCTGTTTGATCCAACAGAAAACCAATAATGTCTGGGACAATATCAGGTCCTTGGGACGATCCATATAGAACGCATCATGTCTTTTGTAAACCTTTCAAACTTTGCCTATAAGACTCTTACTTAAAGGTCCTCCTGATACCCAAACATACTCATACATTCCTGGGCTTTCTTGATCTTCCCTTAATAGTATTCCACACATTTGCTCCCTAGTGGTTTCCCGCCCAAATCGAGCAGCTGGGGCATGGCACTCAAGCCCATCGCCCTTAATCCCACTCTACTCCTGCCAGTCTTTGTCCTGCTAGAATGGTTCTTCTGTTTCCACTTCCCGTCCTGGTTCCTTGTCATCTCCTAGCGACCATCGAGCGTTGCTTTTGCCACACGCATCCCAATATTTTAGTAATGTGTCAATCCTTCGATTAGAATTTATCCGGATGAGAGAACTGGGCCCCGTAGCACATTGACGTCAAGCAACAACAGATAGGGGAACCCAGTATCATGTCAGGAGCCACAACCCGCACCTAAGCAATCTTACGCAGCGTACCATGACAATAAGGGAGGTAAGTGGCTCATGCTTTGTATTTGGGGTATTGCCGTATGGCTAGGTTCTTCATTATCAATGATTTCCCTTTATCTATTCGCTCATCGCTTGGCCGGGTTGTTTTCTTGATGGACTATCGTACGCTATGGTCTCTTTGGCACCTGCACACTCCTTGGATGTGTGACGGTAATCAAAGCGCCGGACACCTGTTGACGGATCCTGGTGAAACACTTTATGTGGTATATTGTAGGACTTCTGAAGATGCTGGTCGAACTTTGATAGCTTCGCAACCCAATCCGAATGCCACTAGATCCTTAGAATTGCTCAACATCAATTTCGAAGCATTCCTATCTAATTAGGCATTGCGCTGGCGAAGTCTACCAAGCGCAGCTTTCTCGCATCATTGGGATCGAATTGCGCGACCTTCTCCCGGACCAGGAAACGTACCGCTGCCGTCTCCCGGTGCAACTGGACATAAGGAGCTGAGTCTCCTTCACCTGCAGCAGCGTTCAGGAGATTCTCAGTCAGCTTGCGGAAATCTGCATGTGCTGCGCCTTTTATACTACGCTCTCCCATCTCTACGTCCTCGTTTTCGCTCTGAGGTCCCCAGATTCCCTCAATGCGCCGCATTCTTTCGTCGTTGCCGTCAGTGCCTTCAGATCTTGCTTTCTTCGCTTTGCCCAGCTTGTTGAAGCCCGCTTCCAAAGTGTCTTCATTAATATCAACCATATCGCCAACTACAGGTCCGCCTAACTCTTCAGCTGCTAGCATTGCAGCTAAATGTTCTTCCACAAACTTGTTGAAGGCTTTCACTAATTTTCTAAGCTCCTTTACGTAATGTATCTTGCGCTGGTGTTGTTCTTGAATGATTTCTTTGGCCAATGTTTCAGATGGCTTCTGTGATTGATCTGCATGTTCAACTCGGAGCTTCTCAACTCGCTTTTCTAAAGCGTCATGAAGAAGACGAGAATCCCGTATATCGTCTTCTTCCTGGCTGAGCAGTTCCCGATCTTTCACTATCTTCTTCTCAGTTACGGTAATTGAGGTTTTCGTTTGATCAATCGAGTTGTTTGAATTACGCAAAGCAAGTAAAGCTGGTAATGGTGAGTATGGTGCTGGCAATAGTGGTTCAGCATCAGTCAGTGCTCTGTAACCCGTAGTGATAGTACGGAGCTGGTGGATACGTGATACAGGATCATGGGAAGGTTCATCAAGCAATATCGATGGGTTCGATGCTGTTAGCTGCCCGAATTTAGTCTATGGTTTTGAAATATGTCCGACATGACAGAACTACCTTTTCCAACGCTGCCTCGTGCTGCTTGACTTGATCCTGCAGATGTTTCAGAGTCCTGTTGAGCCTTGCTTCATAGTCTAATGCTCCATCGACCGGCTCTGTGTCGTAACCTACATCTTTCACTTTGACGGCGTACTCCTGCAACTTGACGAATGCCTGGTGTTGGGCGGCCATGGCCTGTTATTGAGACGGTCGAGAGCGGAAAATATGGTCACCCAACCCATTTATCTGCATCTGATATAACTTGATATAATTTTGAGCAGAGATCACATACGCAGAGAACACTCAGAGCAGTTGTCGTAGTATCTACAAGCTGCGAGCTTCACAGATGCTACATTGAAATTCGATAGGGCTGATTCGTTGTGAATTTAGTCTAGTCTTAAAGAAGCTAGATTAAAACAGCAGCAAAACTCCTTTACGCTCCAACTCTCAACACCTTATCACTTCTCACCTTCATTTACATTTCGCTTCCAACGAGAGACCACAACCAACGCGTACTCTAATACTTCTCTTTTCCAAAACACTTTTCCTTAGTTGGTGCGACTGATCGAGTGTTCAAACGCTCAAAGCTTCCCCAGGGGTCGCGATATAAACAGGTTTGGTTCAACGGATACAATCGCGGAGGTCTCTGGATTTGGACTTCATTGGCGGTCCTCCTGCGCTCTCTTACCAGACTACGAGATCTTTCTACCTCGCAACCCACTCTACCTACAACCCACTCTACCTACACCTCGCCCCTCACCACCACCACAGCACCGCCCGTATTCCTTCCTGCAATTGCAGCTGACATCTCCCATCACCGCCTCCTTGACCTCAAACCTGTCACAGCCCAGCATCATCACCCCGAACCCACTCACATTGGCGTCTTCTTCCGTCAAGTACACGCACCAGATCACCTCCCGTCTGCTCTACCGAATTCCTGCACCAGCACGTTTTTCTTCGAAATCCCTGGTGTACATAACGATCAATTCAAGAAATCACCATTAACAAAATCCCGTTGACGTAACTTGCTCGACCTACTTTATAGCAAGATTATTGATTAACAGGCACAATGTCCGCATCACCGTCAACTCTTCAGACTCCTTCTACCAAGCGCCCCCTTGACGACGAGTCCTCTCCCTCTGGCCCTACCGATCAACCCGACGCGAAACGACCAGCTCTCGACAAGGTTGTCAAAGGTGAAGAGCCCGAAGATGAAAGCATTAAGCCTGAACCCGTAGAAGCTCCAGTGCCCTCTACCGAAGAGGACAAGGTTGAAATTGAAGTTGCGCCTGTGGAGAATGGCCACAAAGACACGCAGGGCGATACCTTGGTCCCGGATGCACCCAACGGGTCTGGCCCTTCGGCAGCATCAGTCCTGGAGACTCAACCCATTCAATCCACCGGTGGTCAATATGACAGAGCTACGTCGCACGGTCCATCACAACACCAGGGACACCAAGATGAAACTGGCTGGATTCATGTTCGTGCGGTCATCTCAAGTGCCGAAGCCGCTACAGTCATCGGAAAAGGCGGAGAAAATGTTTCCCAAATCCGCCGTTTCTCTGGAGCCAAATGTACCGTCAGCGATTACTCGAGGGGCGCAGTAGAGAGAGTCCTGACCGTCAGTGGTCTGGTAGATGCAGTTGCAAAGGTATGCTCCTTTTGGGTAAGCACTCTGTACGAGGCTAACAGATTCAGGCCTTTGGTCTAATTATTCGCACGCTTAACAACGAGCCCCTCGAAGCAGCATCGACCTCTCAATCCAAGACTTATCCCCTTCGCCTACTGGTTCCTCACATTCTAATTGGATCCATCATTGGAAAATCGGGCGTCCGCATCCGCGAAATCCAAGAAGCCTCCGGTGCTCGTCTCAACGCCTCCGATTCGTGCTTGCCCCTATCCACCGAACGGTCGCTAGTGGTTCTTGGCGTAGCTGATGCAGTTCACATTGCTACCTACTACGTCGGACAAACATTGGTGGAACAGCTGACTGAACGATTTGGTGGTCCGGCAGCTTCTGCATATGCTACTCGTAGTGGTGGACCAGCAGGTGTTGTTCCAGGCGGCATGCAGGTGGTCCCATATGTTCCTCAACCTGCTGGCGGACAATACGGTCATCCTGACAACTACAAGCGCCATAACAACCAGCCTCAAAGAACACCAGCAAACCCGTACGGTGTTCCATACCTTCATAACAACCCACCGCATCAGCAACCTCAAGCGCCTGTACATTACGGTGGTTCACCTCAACATGGCTATGCCGGCGCCGGACCCCACCAACCTCAACAGCATGGTGGTCATATCCCTCCAACGAACCATGCCGGCCCGCCTAATCAGCCGGTACAAGGAATGGTACCTGGCCAGCCTCTGACTCAACAGATCTTCATCCCCAACGACATGGTCGGAGCCATCATCGGAAAGGGGGGAGCGAAAATTAATGAGATCAGACAGCTCAGTGGAAGTGTGATCAAGATCAATGAACCTCAAGACAACAGTAATGAGAGGCTGGTTACCATTACAGGAACGTCAGATTGTAACCAAATGGCTCTGTACATGCTCTACTCTAGACTCGGTACGTAATGCATCTCCGGCTTAGAAGAAATGAGAATGTACTTGTACTAATATCCCATATAGAGAGCGAAAAGCATCGGATCTAAGGTAAGAAAAGAAACAGTCTCATTTCCTAGTCCTATGGCGCCGTGTGAATGTGAGAGGGTTCTCGTCACGTTTGCAGTGTAATTCTAGCATTGCGCAAATAAGATTATTGCCAAAAACCTTATGAAGACGCTCATTTTAATGTGCTGTCGGGTCTTTTCCGATGATCAGTTGCTAACCTGTCTCACATTATCGCGATGTGATGTTCACGGTCAACCTTTTAGCGTGGCTCGTGAGATTCTGTCCGGAAATGGAAACACAGCGCGACACACAAACGAAAACAGGCGAGACAGCTCGTGAACCCTCTCCGGAGATTTTCTTCCATTCATCAGGCCCAGCAGCGAACAGCTGTCGCAAATCTTTATACATGACATACCTGTTTCCTTTGTCTCTGGTCTTATAATTCATTTTCGCAAGCAGTCATGTCGACGCTCGCCGTTCGCAACACTTCCAAATTCCCATTTTACCTCTGGCACGGATTCCTCTGGGACAGTTGGAGATACCCGCAAACACATATGAAGAAGCCCCTAGAATGACTGTGCATGCAACAACATCTTTCATGGCTCCACGCGAACATTCTCCGCACAACAGAGCGCATAGCACCTTCCTCACCTTCAAATCCCCCACCCACCTCGTCTTCACCCTCCACATCCACATGAAAACCGCTCCTAAAAAGATGCCGGGCATCAACAAGATCGACAACGTCCCTAAAGTCCAACATCCTCCCCCTAAATCCTCTCCTCTATCCTCACCGCAATTTTTACCAAGTTCCCCCATACGAAATCTTTTCAAAACTATCGTTACCATCACCGTCGGTCCCAACCGCCAACCCTTCTACGTTCATTTGGAGTCCCTCTGCGCCATCTCCCCCTTCTTCGCCGCCGCTTTTAACAAAACCTACAACTTCGCCGAATCTGGCTCCGCTACGCTCAACCTCCCAGAAGCCCGGCCCGAAGACTTTGAGTATTTCGTGCAGTGGCTGTATACGCATACGCTGAATCACGAAGAGCTCGTGGGAGGGCACCCGGCGTTTTTCCGATTACTTCGGTTGTATATCTTGGCGGATACGATTGGCGTTACGAAATTGAAAAATGATATTGTCGATGCGATTGCGGCGTTGGCGGACAGTTCGAATAGCGTACCAACGGCGGAAGATACCAGGACGATATACAGCGAGATCTCGGAGACAAGCCTCTTAAGAAAGTTGGTCTTGGATCTGTTTTTGTGGAAGAGGACGGAAGGTCTTATCGAAACACATCTGGACAGCTGGTATATTGAATTTCCTTCCTTATGTTGGGGGTTCTAGTCTTGTGGGCCCTTGGAGACTAACGAGTCTTTCTGTGGGAGCAGGGACGAACGCTTCTTGAGAGAACTGATAGTAAAATTGAAGCGACGGCAGCCAGGGGATAAAGCATTTCCATGGAGGGCCAGGCCGGACAAGTGCAAACTTTATCATGAGCATGATAAATGGGCTGAATGTGAGTGCATTGCCGTCAATGGGTTAGTCCGTCCCCCAAATATGGAGATATTATTCTAATTGTTGATCAGAGAGCACGAAGTCCATAGTAGTGTGAGACCAAGGTCGGATGGGGGAAATCGGCCGGATGCGCCGTCGTGATAGCGGTCCTATTCTAATTAGCTTGGCGGGCTGGTGGTGACGAGTAAAGGGATTGAGCAGAGGTCTGGCGGGGCTGGGAAGGTTGAGAGAGCTTGATTGGCATCCTAGAGTCTGGACTTCGCGGCATTGGGAAGGCGTCAAACGTTTCTAGTATTGCGTGGGGGAATTCTATTCTTATCTTTCCGCGAATTTGACGTGGTGCATTTCGCTTGCCTCCACCCCTTCCCTCAGCAGCCCAATATTCTCCTTGAAAGACGGGTGTTCAGTAAATGCTATGTGCGCCTCCACACTTTCCCACCCAATGACTCCTGTTAAGGCCTTCGCTTTTCCTTTTATATCATCATGATCTAACTCTTCGACGACCCAGCCGGCAGACGCCCCTTTGAACGCGGCTCCTGCATTCTCTTCAACAACTTTTAGAAACCTTTGAAACTTCTGGTCCCAGGATTTGATGTCAGATTCAGATACGTCGGCAAGGAAGTATAAGGTGAGTCTTTCCGTGACAGGGGCACGGGCGATGGCCGCTGAGGGGGGGTGAGGCTCAAAGTTCGCATGGCTCATAGAGATGCGGTTATTGATGTTCTCATGGCTTGTAGCGATGTCAACATCGATGATAGTCATGAGGTGTTTCGCAAAAGGGCCATATGCAGGACTTGCGACGAAGCTTTTGTGCGCTTGAACGTCATCCCAGTCTACGCGGGTTGGTTGTATCAGCTGCGGTTCCGGAAGTTTTGACACGGTGGAGCTTACCAACGAGGAGTTCGAGGACGGAAGGGTTCTCGACTTGACGTCCCCAGTAGGCGCGCTGAAAGCCTTCCTGAGCGAGGAGGGTGTCGATGGTGGATTTCCAGACGGCACCGGCGGGGGCGGAGGGGTCTTCGATTTGGGCGCCGGGGATAAGCGGAAGGACTGCTATTTCCGTTGCTGGGGCCATTCTGGGCAGTGTCTTTATGAATCCTTGCTGAGTATAAACAAATTTCTAGGAAAGAAGTTGTTACTCCGTAGTGAGATTTATACTGCTATCAATAAGATACTAAGATACTACCTTAGTGGAATTATGAGGAATGGCTCTACCGTAGCAGCACCGTAGTACTATCATAGAATATTGTTACTGTTATTCACACCGCCTTTAGGCAGTCCTCTTAATGACACGTTATTCTAAGGAACAGTTATGGAAATCAGCGTATGTAAAATACAGTATCAGGTATCATAAGCAATATCTGCATCATCCTTCTGCAATGCCTCTCTGTATTGACCCACCTTTACCCTGCATTCACAGCCGCATCAATCTATCCATAGGTAATGATCATGCACACAGTACCGATGCAGCCCATGCGATGCGCTCCCGCCTAGAAATTGGCTCAATCGATCGATTCTGAGCTTGAAAATACAGAAGCGTTGATGTTGTCTGAAATACAGTCTATCCGAAGATAAGGCTTGGCAGTATTGGAGCAGTTATCTTGAAACTACACAGAGCTTCAGGTTCTACCGTAGCAACACTGTTCTATTTGATATCAGTGTATTATCTTTAAACGAATATTCAACTAGACTGTAAGAGTATCATTTTGTCACATATACAATGAGCTACTGTAAGTCAGTATATACACCTATATAGAGGACGACAAAACAGTTTTCCCTCTTCCGCTTCTAGCTGCCAAGCTGAGCGGGCGCCGCTCTAACCTGAGCCGAGCCTGAGCGTCCCTGAGCGGGGCTGAACATCGACTGAGTCGGCCTGAGTATGCCCTGAGCGCACTCTGAGCGATGTGGGCAGTGCAGGAGCGCAGCAAGCTGGAGCCTGAAATGGCTTCCTTCGATCGCGGCTTGAGCTGCCCTCGTTGTTTTTCAACCCCTGAGCCTCGCCTGTTATCTCGCTCAGTTGAAAAGTCGCGGAGCTCATACTGAAAATAGGGTGTTCTTTCGAGGCGTGCAATTGACGGTCCCCTTGAAAGCGAACACTCAAACAGTTTGTGTTCGGGTCGACCTTGTTCCAGAGGGGACAGTCCATCCGCATGAATGTATCAACGGTGGCGAGGCAGGCGATCCAGCACATCGTCTTAGCATCCAAATCAGATACAGAACCATGCATGAAAATGCACAGGAGGAAGTCTGGTACAGAACTTCAGCGCAAGGCAACATTAAGAAGCTCAACTCCTTAGTTGACTTCTTGGAGGATAAGGATGGAGATTGGACAGCTAAGCAACCACGGCGATTTCTTGATAGAGATTACAGCCGCAAGAGGTTCAAGACATCATACACAAGTTGAGCTCTACGAACCGGAGCTAAAGATAAGGCCTTGAATTCTCTCCTCTGAGGACTATTACTTCTACGATAGCAGGCAGCCCTTGGTCTTGTCAAGCCTTGAGGAGCGATTATGAGGGAGCTCGCTGAGGAGCAGAGGTAGATTCCCGTGGTGGCTATATACTATGGTAAACGAGTCTAAACGAGGCATTGAGAACAGGTGTGTGGTGGTTGGCGTGAAACGTGGTGAGGCATACGCCGTTTAGGCTTGACAGGTCTACACATGTGTCTCCTCGACAGCCCCCTCTAACAATATCAAGATCTTCGGCTAGCTCAAACCGAACTCGGAATCAGTAATAGGGTTGGAGGATACGGCGTTTGAAATCTGTCGTGGAGGTGGAATTTGGTATATATTAAGCATAGAAGGCAGGTATTATGGATGCTCAGGATCAGCAAAGACAAAGCTTCAAGACATGGTGGCATTGTCAAGTCGAGTGAAGGACTTGAAGTATAAGGCATCAATTCAATCGAAAGGATGGATTGTCAAGTTGATTGCCCTCTGTTCTCGGAGGGGGAAGATGGACCAAATACAGTGAGAGACGCTAAGAAATCGATACAAGGCTTCTATGTTAAGGGCTTCAACCACATGTCCTTCAATATCGTGACACCAATATGTGACGCCTGAAACCATATGCGCAATAGGCATAGCTCTTCGTAGAACATACCTTTCTTAGGACTGATATGATGGCTGGGATGGCCGCTGGCTCATTGAGGCAGACTTCTGCCCCTTGGAGGGTAGATACATCTCAGGCGGCCCACAGTACATAACAAAAAAGGTGGTGGGGAAGTGCGATATCTCTATATTATACGAAAAGTAGCATCTAATAGATTCAGAATCCTGCATGAGAATGTAAAGTCCTTTCTTAAAGGTCTTTCTAAATAATGTATATGAATTGTTATTAAGATCGTAACGCAAAGCATTATTAGGGACGTGTGGCCCAATGGTAGGCGCACTCGATTGTCTAATTAAATCAAATCGGCACTAACATTCTTATCAGGCAAGGCGCTTGACGTTCGTCTCCCCTTGCCCGAAGTCATGATCATTACTAATCTATGTCACAGTACGAATCAAGAGATTCACGGTTCGATCCCGTGCACGTTCATTCTTTTATCTTAAATTTTTAAATTTAAGATTTAATTTTTCTGGAACAAGAGACAGGAGAGACACTATGCGACTTTACTACTTCGTAGCCAAAGGTTACCTACTACTGCTGACAAGCACCTAGCCATACCAGCTATCAAGCAATCGTGGTGAGTTTGTGTATTTAGATTTGGTATAGAATTCAGACTCTCTATACTATGTTCTGAATTCAAGGCGAAGCGAGAGGAAAGCTAGAAGAAATAGATTAAGCTTCTGGTACTCCCTCTTCGAGGGTTATCTTCGGGAGGGGAAATTTTTTTGGCGGCGACTTCGATAAGAACCAGGCGCTCTTTGGGCCGAAGCTTCTTCATCACATTGAGCATTCTGACCAGAAGATTATGGTCGGCCGGATTTTCACTTCGGCAGCAGTCCGGAAATTTTGCTTCGACGAGTGCTTCCGACTCCTCGAAAGCAGATTGCCGTCGGGATTTTTCTGTATCATTCATTCAAAAACATAAGCGTCACGCCTACGAAAAGGCTTCGCGTCGCGCCCGAGGACTTGACTCCTTAGTGATTAGTCTTATTATAGAATGGATCTGATTATTGCTCTCCTACTGAATCTATATTGCCTTATACCTAAAGATCTTCGTGCGCGGAGATCGCTTAATAGTATAAGAGAAGAGTAAGAACGAGAGAAACGATTAATATAAGCGGCCGCTCTTTATTATATATTATAAGATGATCAATGAACTAATGAGATAAAGAAAGATCGAATTGTTTGAATTAAAGAGCAAGAAGTATGACAGCAAGACATGTATATAGCAAGAAGATAGCAGCACGCAAATACGTGAACGCACAGCTAGGTCGATCTTAGTGAAGCTTGAATTTATGATTTCTTTAAAGCCGGAAATGACTTTCTCTGACATCGTCGCGTATAGTTGAAGAAATTAATGTGGCAAGGCTGTTCATGATCCTTTGGCAGCATTAAGAATAGCTATACGACAGGATACAGTCGTTTAATGTCTGAGCAGGATGAATATCGCCTGAGTAGTGGGTGAGCTGGAGGGTAGAGCGTGAGCAAAGGGCGCCTTTAGACGGTAATTTGAACCATTACTGAATATTCTAGATACAATTAAAGGAAACCATATATTTTCGCTAAGGTACTGTACTGTACTGTATCTCTTTGACAGCGGCACGAGCGGCCCCTCGGGCTGTCGAAATGGCGGAGGCGGGGTAGGCGCGGAACTAAACCAATGGGTGTTGGATGAAGGATAGGAGAACCCCCCTCCTCCCCATCAGCCTGATCGTTCGTTTGCCTTGCGCATACTTCGATGCTATCGAACACGTGTCAGCGAGCATCTGAGATGTGTGTAAGCGGTAAGCATGCACTTCGTATGCCCACTACGTCCGTAACGCTGAGTCTAGTTCCAACACAGCTCAACGGCCGTAAGGTCAGACAGACCCAGGATAGGCTGGAGCCAAGATGATGCACCTCGCAGACTTTGCCGGGAAGTCTCTCGGGTTCAAGTCCGATGCGGTGGATACTGAGAGCTCGTCATCTCGCGAGGGTCAGGGTCTCTTGAATGGATCGAATGGGTCAAATGGCGCCGCTGCGTCGCCCTCTCCTGGGCCTGCACCGCGAATACGCCGCAGAAATCGGATGATTACGTCCTGTCTAGAGTGTCGGAGAAGAAAGTTAAAATGCGATAAGCAGCATCCGTGTGCCAATTGTACCAAGAACTCGCGGGATTGCCTCTTCCTGGCACCAGCATTGGATTCGGCAACCCAGTTGAAGTTGACTGAAATCAAAGAGAAGATGGGATCTCTGGAAAGAGTACTTGAACAGGATGTTGCCAAAAAAGGAGCCAGCAATGGAGCTAGCAGAGACCGGCCCGTATTTTTACGAGATGTCGAGGATGATGTAGACTTTGCCCCTGAGCCAGAAGATGAGAGAGACCTTGAGCCCACACCTCTCGCTATAAGTGACGCAGTATATGGCGATGATGGTGATGATGACCTTGCGGATTTGGGCTTCCAGATGGGCAAGCTAAGACTCACTGATAGGATTGGGGGCTTCTTTCGTCCAAAGATGGCCGAAGAGGTGGGGATTCCCATGTGGTCTTGAATTGCTATCCGCATGTCGGCTTCACTAACTGTCAGAACTAGCTCACGGTGACTTTGAATGACGAACGAAACGATCATAGATCACCTATAGAGAAGGAGGCATCTCCTGAGCATCCAGAGCCTTCGATGCCTACGACTACGTATGTAGATCACACATTCCTTTCCCCTGGGCCAACTTACATAGCCCCCTCGTCGAGCTTTTTCTTCTCGAGTGGTAACGCATCTACTTCTTTAATTGATTTTCTCCCTTCAAGGACGGTTGCGGATAGATTGTTAGATCAGTATTGGGTATGCGTCCATCCAATGTGTCGTTTGGTCCATAAGCCTTCATTTGAAAGGAGATATCGCATCTTCTGGGACGATGTTCAGATAGGCATTGAACCCGCCAATTCTCTGCAGGCTGTAGTGTTTGCTGCCATGTTCTCTGGTGTGGTCAGCATGCCTGAGGAGGCCATTCTCTCGGAGTTTGGAGTACCGAAAAAGGACTTGGTGGACAACTTCCAAATGGGCACAGAAACTGCCCTTGGCCGTGCTAACATTATCCGTACGACTAAGATTGAGACCCTGCAGGCTTTCATTATGTATATGGTGGGTTATTTCTACGTCGATCAAGAAAATTCCTCTTCCTTCTAAATCCCGAGTGAAGCAGTAGACTCGTCAGTGTTATATACAAACCAATGCTGTTAGCGCCGCTACGGATCTTGATATACCTTATGGCAATTGATCCATCCGCCGTTACTTTTCGTTTCACAATGACCAGACCATGCTAACTCGAAGTAGATACCGCTTTGCCGCGGTGAAGTTTCACGTTCGCATTCAGCTCTTGTTGGTACAGCCATTCGAATTGCAGAATGTATGGGACTCCATCGCGACGGCACAGAGTACGGAATGGGTCCAGTTGAGACCCACGTTCGACGCCTGATCTGGTACCAAATCTGCTTCTTAGACATCCGAACCTGCGAAGCCCAAGGCCCCAGACCAGGAATTCGGGTCGAAGACTTTGACACACAGTTGCCCCTCAACGTGGACGACGTTGCTCTCGAAGGCCCTGATCCTCCGGAAGAGTCTGCCCGCAGATGGACAGAGATGACTTTATCCCTGATCCGCTTTGAATGCAACGAGATACATCGCATCATCTGGGTCGACCGCCCTCGGCTCGAAAAGAAAAAGATTAGCTTGACCGCCGTCCTCGGCAAAGTCGAGAATTTCCGGCGCATCATGAAAGAAAATTACGTGTCCTTGATCGACGACTCCATTCCCCTCCAGCACTGCGGCCGCGTCGTCCTTGAGATTCTCACCTTGCGCATGCACGCCATGGTCTTGCACCGCTACCACAACAGCGTATCCCACAACTTTCCTGACCGCCTCCGCCAAATCATTATCACCTCCGGCATCTCCACCATGGAATCTGCCATCGAGCTCGAAACCTCTCCCGCGCTAGCCCCCTACGCCTGGTACGCCGGCGCCCTCAACCAATACCACTACGCCCTCTTACTCCTCGTGGAAGTCTTTGCCTTTCCCCAACGCCGTGAGGCGAGCCGTATCTGGGCGTGCCTCGACTACGTCTTCGAAACCCCCAACCCGGGCATGTCCCAGACGGACAAAGCCAGGTGGGTGGTCACGGAGGTGAGGAACAAAATGGGGATCTACGTGGACGCAAGAAAGGTGCGCGCGCCCAAGGAGATGATGTTGAGGTTTAGGCAGGGACCGGCACTTGGCGTGGGAAAGATGAAGGGTGGGGCCGAGCTTGCTCAATCGTCCCTGGGGGCGGCCACTTTCTATGCGCCACCTATGGCACCCACGGCGGTGAGGCAGACCGCAGGTGGTGCTGTCGCGCAGCCGTACGAGAAAAGCAATGCCGTACCGGTTGTACCGATGGTTGATGATAAAATGGTTGATATCGATTGGGTATGTTTGATTTCGATCTAAAGTTTAGTTGCGGTTTGGTGCAATGGGTAAATGCTGACCTTGGCATAGTACGAGTGGGATAAGCTGTTCCCGCCAGATATCAACACCGGGGAGCTCAATTTCATCCCTACGACCACTATGGTTTAGGTTCGTAGACCGTTCGGTCTGGGGTTTTTTGTTTGGAGGCGTTTGGTGGCGCTTGGGTATGGAATGAGAATTCTACCAAGGAAAGGATGCTGTGATGTGATGGGGGTTCAGAGGTTACAGGATGAGGTAGCTTCTGTGGAACCAGGCCGATATAGTACAGCTGTCTTGTTTCATAGCTACTTGTCACAAAGCCCAGCGAAGGCACGCATTTTCCAATCTCCCACATCGTCACCCTGGTTTCCGAAATTTGGTAGCTGGGACTTTCCTCTGCTCAATCGTTTTAAATCTCTGTCGTCCAGTCAAAAATCAAATCACGATAAAGTTGCTCGACAATCTTTTCCGTCCTTCCAAACGTCTATGTGGATGCTCCGACAATGAATGCTGTGATAATTTCAAGCCACGCTGCAAAACGGCATGTGGAGGGCATGGGTATCGATTTACTCGCACTAAAAGCTATCCTACATTGCTCTTTAAGCACTACTCCAACTCCCTAACCAGCGGCCCCTTTTCCAAAAACGCCTCTTTCAGAATCCTATTCACCGCTTGTCTCTGCTGGACTTTGTTTCTATAGCGCCGCACCTCTTCAGCGGTGACGCCGCTCAGACCTCTCTTGGGCGTGCCATCTCCATTGACAGACTCTCTTAGCGAAGCATTGGATCTATCTGGAGTACGGATAAGACTCCTCTGCAGGCTTCTCGCAGCGGCTTTTTTCTTTTCTGGGCCTTGGGAAATCCTCATGGAAGATAGGCTCTCCGCGAGATCGATATCGTTGGCGGTCGACATATGGAATTTCCTCATCTGCGTTTCTAGAACGTCAATGTCTCCACTTTTCTTCTCGGCCATCCTCGTCATTTTCAATATTGTATTCGTAACCGCTTCGACTGTGGGTTTCTTCAACGCACCACTCTTTCCATTGCGACTGTCTTGGGCTGCAAGCGTGGTCTTCAACATAGTAATGCCTCCCTCCACCTCAGCAAGCAATTTCTGGATGCGTGTGAACTCTTTGCGGAGATCATGTTGCACAGTCACTTGCTCAAGGCTAAGGGATCCGAGGCGCACGGCTGCGGTATGTTCAGGGTCTGATTTTGCTTCGATGAGTTTGCTAATCTCTTTACCTTTGGTTTCTACCTTTTTGAGCTCTTTACGGAGTTCGCGACAGGTACCGACGCGTTCTTGGAAATCGCCAATTCGACATTGTCCTAAGCGGTCTAAGAGAGAGCCCTCTATGCTTTCTAAGTCGCCAAGTTCAATCAGACACCAATCATCTTCATCCTCTAGGTCTTCTATTGAATGGCCGCCTTGCTTGTACATCTCCGTATGGCCTTTCACGAAGGCATTGAGTGAGCGTGCATTGAGACCCAAGGTATCAATCATGGAGTTTATATCTCGGTACACCTTTTCAATCTGGCCAGGAACGCCGGGCTTGTCGATGTTGCCGACGTAGTCTTGATGAGCAAGGAACTCGTCTAAAATCTTTGTTCCTTGCACTTCAGTTTCCAGCTCTTCACGAACCTTTTCGTCTTCTCTATCGCTAAGGCTTTGTTCTTCCTCGGCAACTCTTTTAGCTCGTTCGGCACTGGCGCGGTTTAAACTTTCTCTGTAATCATCCTCTGCGGAGACTCGCAACCCTGACACAGGAACAGTCTTCCTTGGCACACTTTTCTTCTGGCTGGCCCCTTCGGCTGGATGTCCTGGGGCACTAACGGATCTCGCATTTGGTGCTCGGAGCGAATCACCTTGTAGGAATTGTCGCACCGGACTTGGCGATCTTGGACTTTCTTGGACCTTGGATGGTGGCGGGAAATGTGGTACAGATGTTTGTCCAATTTCTCCAAAAAGAGACTTGGAATCTGGGCGAGGCTGATGCGGTTTCACTTTGGTAAAGACACCCCCGAGGGGGCTTTTATCAAAAGACGACTTGTCAAATGATCCACCAAACGAACTTCCAGCGGTGGTAGGACTTAACTCTAGTGCAACATCTACGCCGCTACCTTCGTCATCTAGACCTTCATCCAGACTGCCATCTTTAGTATCTGATGGAAGAGATGGCTGTTCTAGGGGTGGTATTCCCGGGGTTTGTGCTTTGCCCTTTGACAGCATGAAATCAGGCGGCAAAGGGGCATCATCAGCTCCAGCTTTTGACGTAGAAGCCGAGGAGTTAGAGGATTCACCCGCCGCGAAGCTTACTTTACTCGTGGACTCTGGGGGAAGAGGTGGTTCTGGAATGTTTCTGTCGATTCCAGAAGATCCTTCTTCTTCCGGTTCCGGCTTGATCGCGCGTGACGAAGAAGGCTTTATGGATGATGAAGGGATTTCAACTGGCTTTCTCGGTGTTTCTTTGGGTGTAGTTGAAATTGGTGTAGGTTTGTCCCATAATAAGGCTGAAGTAGGTGTGTCTTTTGGCGTGATCATAGTTGGCGTAGGGTTTCCCCAAGAGGTAGTTGCGGGATTACTGCTTTGTACAGCAGCAGGCGTAGTCTTACTTTGGGATTGGGTTCCGAAAAAGCCTCCAGATAATGGCGGAGTAGTGTTTGGGATCCGAGATTTGGGTTGCGCGGCAGGTGTGGACGACTCTTGTTCAGCGGTTGATGCTCGGCTGGTCTTGTCGTTCTCATCCGCGCTATCTTCCATGTCGGCCTCCCGAGTAACTGGAGTAGAAACTGCTTTCTGTGCTTCCCCAAGGGTGTTGCTGAAGTTGTTGCCAAAGAACGAATTGGATGCGTCGTTGGCAGGTTTTGGTTCATCATCTCTGGCTGTGCCATCACCCTCAAAAGTTGAACCCAAAGTGAAGCCGGTGCTAGGAAAGAGACTGCCAGGAGCCTCGTCTGTCTTTTTCGGGGTTCCTCCGAAACTTGAGTCTGTCTCCATATTAGAGCCAAAGGATGTGCCTGTGGAAGCCTTTACAAATGGGGATTCGCCACTACTTTGAGCTTGCGCTCCCATGAAGCCAGGAGCGTTTGCAAATGACGCGAATCCTCCAGTCGAAGTTGGCGCTGAGGTTCCTGATTGAACCTTTGGCCCAAAGGGATTAGGACCAGATGTGGCCATAACCAAGCCCCCGGGTTTGCCAAACACACTTCCCGAGGCTGCAGATGATCCAGACGGTGGAGCACCCCACGGCGAGGCTCGATTACCAATTGCACCAGTTGCACCAAATGCTGGCCCTCCAGTCCCTCCCAGTGAACTTTGAGTCCCAAAGGCAGGCTTACCGACAGCCGAAGTCCCACTTCCAGAAGCAGCACTTGCTGGGCCGCTAGTTGTCCATGGTGATTGCGGCTTTCCAAGTGCTGAAGAAGCGCCAAAAGGGCCAGGAGCCGGCCCGGGTGTATCTACTGTACCTGAGGAGGGTGTTGACGGTTTCCCAAACGCGTTTGGTACGCCGAACGGGTTTGGGCTTGATGTAGGCGCCGTTTGAGATATCATACCTCCAAATGGCGACGCTTGTCGACCCGCCAGGCTTTGCGCCTGGGGTTGATCGCCGCTAGCGACAACAAGGCCTGGGTAAGTGGTACCCTGCCTTATCGACTCTACGTACACTATCCACCACGACGACAAAACACCTTCGTTGTTCAAAATTAGAACTGCTGGTAGAGGGGTAGAAGATGCATCCATCTCCTCTCCCGGAAGCGGCCGAGAGACGTTCTCTTTGCTGGAGAGATCAAGTGCAACGCCAATCGGAGAAGTGTCAGAGAGGTCTTCGGTCATTGGTAGCTGAGCGCGGCGCGAGTCTACAGCCATGGTAGTGGTTGTGAATACACCAGTGACCTTTTCTGTAGGAAATCCATGCGTCAAAGCTACCTGTGACCTCGTAAACATACCCACGTCTGCAGAGATGGTAGACGCAACTATAATGAGGTCCTGTAGATTTGGTGGAAAGTCCTTGAGTCGTTGTATGAAATGATACGGAGGCGAGCGCTTCGGCTCATATGATGGCAGACATGGTTTAGGGAGTTTTTGGAACATATATGATGGAGGTTGAGACTGTTGGCGACTGACGAGGTGGAACACAGTCGGCGGTATGGTATCCGCGTTGGAAGACATAGGAGTATGAGCAACAAGGAAGAGGTCGTTCTCCAGCCACGAGATCGAAGAAACTAAAGCCGTTAAAAATTGAAGACTAGTGTCGCTGATTTGATGGACATACCGTATTCATCGCCTTGAAGATCTGGTGGTCGAGGAAGCTCTCCTTTCCTATCCCCTTCAGGCGTGATTTGAGAACACGTTCCGTTCCCGAGTCCAGCCACTAGCTGCTTTCCACGAGTGCTCCAGGAAACACAACTCACTCCATTCATCATAATCTGTCCCTGAGCACCGTTCAAAAATTGTCGAGTCTTTAGGTTTGCCATCATAAGTTCCCCGTTTGTAGTGACCACAGCGAATAACTCCGCCTTTTCAACGTTTGGATTTGGAACGAGCGCGCGTAATGAGGTACTGTTGGTAGAAAGCTCGAAAGTTGGAGTTTTGTTACCTTGCAGGAGGCTTTGAACATCATAGACCCCCAAACCACCCCCAGACTCTGCGGATATGACCAGGTAATTCTCGTCCGCAGAGAATGCCACTTGAGATATCCTTGTGCCAACGTTGATTGTTAACTGCGGCGTGAAAGGCTTGACATTGTTTCCCGGAGCGCTGCTCGCAGCAAACGCTTCCCGTACAGAGTCGATGCTGGCACCGATTACAGAGTCCGGGCCAGCAGCGGCCAGTAGACCCCTTTTCGAGGCGATGCTGAGCAAGGAAGCGGTGGGAGGAGGGGGGGCATCATTTGGCCACGGCGATGGTAGTAGTCGAAGCTTTGCCTCTCCTGCGATGGTTTGAAATCCAAGAGCCTTGTGAGTTAAGGTAAGAAGTCAGTCCTGTAGTCCTACGAGAATGTCGATACCCACTTCTGTCCCAATCTCCTCCAAGTCAGGACCAGTCTGAGTTTGAGCATTGCTTGTTCCTCCATCATTGCTCCCGAAAGCCGACGGCCCCATACTTCCATTCCTGAAAGCCATCCTTGCTCTTTCAAAATCTGGTGATACAGTGCGCTGCTCACGTCCTAAGAAAGGGTATTTGTTTTTGACATTTGGTGTTGATGGAGCTTCAAATGAGTGTCGTTGAAGAACCGGTGAGGGTCTCCTTAGAAGCTGAAGGGTGAGTTCCAGCGCAAAGGATATGAAAGCTTGAAGGAGTGAGAAGCTATCAAGATACCAAAGCCGGTGCGAAATATCTGAGATATCCTGCTGCTGCGCGTGTGTAGTGGATGATGACGGCAAACTCCGCTACGAAGCTAAGGGGGTCGCGTTTCCGGCCGCCGTCTTGAGGCATCTGTGTCCGTCGTCACTTCATCAACAGCACTTTGAATTCCACTTATACTGTTTACTCGCTCTTGAACCCTACACTAAAACCGTTTTCAATCTACAATTACACAGACCTCATTCGCAATCTTGCAGATCAGCCGGGTTCAGTGCAAGCTGAGCTGTCTCAGCCATGCCTGGATTTGACTTCTCCAACTACAACCGCAATGCGTCCTTACATGCTCAAGGCGTACCACTACCTAAAGCTACAAGTACTGGTACAACAATAGTTGGGTGTATCTTTGATGGAGGAGTCGTGATTGCCGCAGACACCAGAGCTACCAGTGGCCCGATAGTAGCAGACAAGGTCTTTATTTATAAAAACCCTTCGATGGACTTGAGCTGACACATCCACAGAACTGCGAAAAATTACATTACATTGCACCTCAGATATGGTGTGCTGGCGCCGGAACAGCCGCAGATACCGAGTTCACCACCGCCCTCATTTCCTCCAACCTCGAACTCCACGCTCTCTCGACTGGCCGCAAACCCCGAGTCGTAACGTGCATGACCATGCTTAAACAACATCTCTTTCGATACCAGGGCCATATCGGTGCATATCTAGTTGTTGCTGGCGTAGACCCTACAGGAGTAGGCCTCTTCACAGTTCATGCTCATGGCAGTACCGACAAACTTCCATATGTCACCATGGGCAGTGGATCCTTAGCAGCCATGTCAGTGTTCGAAACACAGTGGAAGCAAAACATGACCAGGGAGGAGGCTATCAAATTAACGTCAGACGCCATTCAGGCCGGTATTTTCAACGATTTGGGCTCAGGGTCGAACGTTGATGTCTGCGTCATTACCGGAGAGAAGACGACGCTGATGAGAAATTATATCACACCCAACCAGCGGGAGCAAAAGCAGCGAAGCTATAAGTTCAAGCGCGGAACAACGGCAGTATTGAACGAGAAGATTATAACCAGGGATCAAATCAGCAAATATGTCACGGTTCAGGAGCTCTCCTCAGACGATGACGTGGTAGTGGTGGAGAAGATGGATATTGATCAATAGAGACCGGCATAATAGAGGCGATTTAGGGATCTTCGGTTGCGAGGGTGAGCATCAGCTGTATAACCAAGTCTGTATCAACAGGTGGGATATCCCAGAGCGATCAAGGCGAAACTAGCACAACCAGCACTTAAAAGGAAATTCATTCACGGGTGGTCGATGTCCTGTGTAATTTCACGAGCGATAAGCTTCTTTTGGCGAAGGCCCGGCCGTAACTGAAAAATTCATTCTAACTGAGGTTTGCCCTGTTTCCTTCATAATTCCTACAATGTTCGCAAGCATGGATTATATTTTAGTTTCATATACATTCTTATGCCAGCCTCGATCTCACACCCGTTGTACTCATTACTTCAGCCAGATCTTTCTCGAGATTCCTCTCCCATATCCAGTTATAATACCGAGTCGTTCTCAAAATATTCCTTATTGCCTACAAATAATTACCAACCCCGTCTCCTTCAAGATCATACACCTTCCCAGCGTCTCTGCTCTCCCTCACAAGCTTCTGCGTGCGGTGCCGCTTCCGAGCATCATAAGCCTTGAACGCCTCCTCAACCTCCGGCATCTTTTGCGCTGATCCCAGCAGATTTGACAACTTGTAGGCATCCTCCAGCGCCATGCCAACACCAGCGCTGTTATCCTGTGCACTCCCATGTGCTGATTCTCCCAGAAGACAAAGGTCGCCTTTGTAATAAGTATCTGCAGGCGGGTGGTCGAACATGGCCCAGATATTGGGCTTCTTCGTCAAGCTTAGGATTTCCTTGACGCTATCCCCCCCACTCCACAGAAGCCCCTTTCATGTCCTTCTCTGTATCGGCAATACCCAATTCTCGTCTTTCCATTTCCCGTCTCGTTTTGTTCGAAACGCCACCACGTTCATGATCTCCCCCTTCTCGATTGGGAATGTTAGTACATGGCCATGGTACCCAACATACATCTGTGAGTTCCTGGCCAGCTCATCTCCCATCAGCATCACAGGGTTTTTCGTTGGTGTTAATCCCCAACAGGCAAATTTGCCAGTAAAGCTCACGTCAGCAGCATTATGTCTCTCGCCCAGAAGTATCCTTCGCAAATTGCTCGTTACACTGTCGCATCCTACGACTGCACTCGCTTCTGCCCCGCCGCCATCGGCAAATCATAGTCTCACCCCGCCGTGCCCGCTTCCGTTATCGAGTTCTTCTACACCGACAACCCTCTTCCCGAACGATACCGTTTCGTCCAGCACCAACGCAACCAGCCCGTCCAAAACACCGCTGGGTGGATATCACTCTGCTCCACCTCCCCATACTTAATTTTAACAACCTCATCACCTACTTTACCAGCTCCTTTTACGTCTTGGCCCAGCCGGAAATCAAACCACATGGTCTTTTCCTTGTGCCATCCGTTACTTGTTGCTCATGTGCTGTAGCCTTCGGTGATGGCTGGATCTATCATGCTTATAATGCGTAGCTACGTGCACCGCATGGGCATTCCTAAAGATCGACACGTACTACTATGCATTATCATCAGACCGTCGAGGCGTCTTACCGTTTGTCTCAAACCGTCATGGGATGAGAGGAATATCGCGAAGAAACGTCGTCAATTACGCCACGGAAATGTTCTTGCGCTGATCATAAATCTAATGTAACGTGATATATGATTCGAAACCCTGACGGATGCTATATTTAGCAAAAGGCACACATGTTGCTTATGCTCCTCGGTCCCCTTCTCTGTCGAACCTTATCTTCCGCACTTTCGTGATCGACCACAAGCTATAGACTCTAGCAACAGCTAGCTGAGATCTTGAAAACGTTCTCTATGTAATATGTTCTTTAACTAAAAAGATCGTTCGAGCTTTTTGCAATGCGTTTTCAGTACAAGACCGACGCTGGCAACTTATCTTGTCCGATACCAGAAGCTAGGCATACAGATCTTTCTCAGTACCATCCGTCCCTCATTGTTGTCTCGGAGAGTCAGAATGTAGATGTCGTTGAGTTCCCAAGGCTCATTGAAAGCTCTACTCTCTACATTGTCACTACTGTCCATGAGTCAAGCGAGAAGCGGCACGACCTGGCAGAAGAAGTGGAGCCTGTTGGGTTCAACTCAGCTCAGCTACAGACATCATTGTTTCATCCGCCGAGCTTGCTGCCTTGAATGTGGTAGCCTCTAATTCATGCGTCGCATATTTGTCCTGGTCCCGACCAATCAGTACAATTTATGTCCACATCAGCTGTGCTTTGTGCGTTCAGCTGAGGACGGGACAGTTGAATGCTGACATGTAGGCTACATGACTTTTTCCTAGCAAGCTGTCGTTCAATTATCTCACGTCATTGCTGATAGATTCCGGATTTGAGGAGCTTGTAGTCGCAATGGGACAAGCAGTTCAACAAGATGAGGAAGGTCAAAACATATATTTTGAGACTTCTAGACGTCTCTGTTTTCTATCATCTCACCATCGTCAAGGAAGTTAGATAGTACTTGAGCGTCTTGTTCTTTCATATGACTATAGCGTTGCTTTTATTCCATCAATATGACACTACTTCATTCTTGGGTTTTCTCTTGTTTATCTTCGTTTCAATACACTGTTCTGGCGCTTCCACAGGTTCCCCAAGACATGTCGTGCAATTTTGGCACGTCTGAGGTTGGTTGTGGAGACCCTCTCAACATTGCAGTCGGCCATGAAGCTTTCCCTTGTTCAGACCCTCTAATACTGGTCGCCACATACAGCCTGCAGGAAACAGTACCGTGATGCTAGCTGCGTAGCTTCAGACTCATATTTTTGTACGAGCCTTAGCGGCAGCGGCGATAGTTCCGTTACCAACCCTACTGTTGAAACAGCAATAGGTGTAAGTGTATAGATTCTATGGAGGTGAACGGCTCAGCTAACTAAACCAGCAGATACCCCTGACTAACCCGGTTAGGATAGGCCCTGAGCATCATGTGCATCAATACTCCCTCTTGCGCAGGCCTATCCTAGACCTCGCTGTCACCAATTTTGATGCTATTCAGAAACTCCCTCTGCCAGAAAGCTCCCTCTGCAGCCGATGCAACCACTAAACAGCGGTCAACTAGACCACGAGACAAATATAGATCAACTAGATCCATACATAGACGACTTCCTACCATCGCCACGACGCCGCCGCCGCCGCCGCCTCCTTCCGCCTGTACCACGTTCCCAGCTCTCTGCTCCGCCTGCGCCTCCCAAGTGTCGAACTTCGCCTCACTGCCCGGTTCTTCGCAGGCGTCTTGCCTCTGCTATTCAAGCACCGCGTGGGCGCCAAACTAGATTGATGTGCCTTTCAGTAGCTGCTTTGCGTACGAAACCTCTGTCTACGCAACTGCAACGAGCGATTTGCTCGTGTTGAGCAGCTTTTTAGGATTCTGTGGGTCAGTTTGGAATGTGCGGGCTGCGGCGCAGA